>Ga0208459_1000177_pt1 | contig 85626 bp, 87 predicted proteins | sample AD_UKC087_MetaG_FD_184433 | JGI IMG/M metagenome (GOLD analysis project Ga0208459, IMG submission 184433) | Active sludge microbial communities of municipal wastewater-treating anaerobic digesters from USA - AD_UKC087_MetaG (SPAdes) (version 2) | ecosystem: Engineered > Bioreactor > Anaerobic >... | reverse complement strand
CGGGCCCGAGCTCTGGGACAACGAGATCTCGGTTTTGGCACCGGCATTCGCCGGCATCAAGTACTCGAGGATCGAAGGTGACGGCCTCCAGTGGCCCTGCCCCAACGAAGAGCATCCGGGCACGCCGGTCCTCCACAGGGGAGGCGTGTTCACCAGCGGCAAGGGCACGCTCACGCCCGTGGAATGGACGCCCCCTGCCGAGGTCCCGGACGGGGAGTATCCCTTCGTGCTCTCCACCGGCCGCAGGCTCTACCACTACCACACCCGCACCCAGACCGGCAGGTCCGGCCTGAATTACCTCCTCGGGGAGGAAACGGCCGACATATCGCCCGAGGATGCACGGCGGATGGGTATAGCGCACGGCGAGACCATCCGTGTGCGGTCCCGCAGGGGAGCGGTGGAAGTGAAGGCCAAGGTCACGGACCAGGTGCCGGCAGGCATGGTCTGGATGGCGTTCCACTTCAGGGAAGGCAACGCGAACTGGCTCACGAACGCGGTGTTCGACCCATTCACCCAGACGGCCGAGTACAAGGCCTGCGCAGTGGCCATCGAAAAGATCTGACGAAAAAGGCAGCCGCGGGATAAGCCCCGCGGCTGCCAGGTTTATCTAGATTCTTATATCTCACCGGATTATAATACTGTGAGGGCAGGCAAGCAGGAAACCATGGAAGATGGGTATTTATATGATGAAATATGTTAATTTTAACATAAAGTGTTTGCTCCGCACACGCCTGCGCCTGACATTTGCCCTCTGCCTGTGCTTCCTGGCGGCTCTGCCCTGCACGGGTTTTGCCCGGGAAGAGATCAGGGCCGCGGTCGCGGCGAACTACATCCTTCCCTTCGGCGAGACAGCCGCCCTCTTCGAGGCCTCGACCGGCATCCACGTGGAGCCGGTGTTCTCGTCTTCCGGCAAGCTCAACGCGCAGATCGTCGAGGGAGCACCCTACGACCTCTTCCTCTCGGCGGACGACAAGAGGCCCGAAGAGCTCTTCCGGAAAGGGCTCGCAACGAAGCCGTTCGTGTACGCGCGGGGCGAGGTCGTCCTGTGGACCTCCCGCAGTGAGCTCTGCGCCGCAGGCGACTGGAAGGCCATTCTGTCGAAGGCGGACGTGAAGAAGATCTCCATTGCAAACGTCGAGACAGCCCCCTACGGCACTGCCTCCATGCTCGCCCTGAAGAAGGCCGGGATGTGGGAAGGCCTCCAGCCCAGGCTCGTCTTCCCCCAGGACATCGCCCAGGCGTTCCAGTACGCGTTCACAGGGAGCGTCGATGCAGGCTTCTGCGCCCTGTCCTCGGCGCTGTCCGAGCAGGGGAAAAAAGGATGCTTTGTGCAGGTCAATGATGCGCCTGAGGTGGTCCAGGCCGCCTGCGTCCTGACCAGGAGCACCCGCAAGGAGGCGGCGGAGAAGTTCGCGGCCTTTCTCCTCTCCGACCAAGCCCAGGCCGTGAAAAGGAAATACGGGTACAAGTAGGCATGGATCTCACCGCCCTCCTGCTCTCCCTCAAGCTCGCCTTCGCCACCACGGCCGTGCTGGTCGTGGCGGGCGCTCCGCTCGCCTATGCCCTCGTGTTCCACCGCGTGCCCGGGAAATCCTTTTTTGAGGCGCTCATCAACCTCCCCATCGTGCTCCCGCCCACGGTGCTCGGCTTCTACCTGCTCGTGGCCATGGGCCCGCGGGGGGGTGTCGGCCGGGCGTGGGAAGGGATCTTCGGATCCCCCCTCCTGTTCACCTTCACCGGGATTGTCGTGGCCTCCATCATCTACAGCCTGCCCTTTGCCGTTGCCCCCATGAAGACGGCCTTCCTGAGGATCGACCCCAGGCTCGTGGAGAATGCCCAGGTCCTGGGGCTGAACCCGGTTGAGATCTTCATGCGCGTCATCATCCCGAACTCACTGGCAGGGATCGCCGCCTCCGCCATCCTCGTGTTCCTGCACTCCATCGGCGAGTTCGGCGTCATCCTCATGGTGGGCGGCAGCATACCCGGGGAGACTAAGGTGGCCTCGATAGCCATCTTCGAGGCGGTGGAGGCCTTGCGGTACCGGGACGCGTGGATCATGTCGCTCACCCTGGTGCCGGTGAGCTACCTGTTCCTGCTCCTCGTGAACAGGCTCACCCCGGAGGTGCGCCGTGGGGCTTGAAGCGCGGCTGAAGAAGAGACTCAAGCACTTCGAGCTGGACGTGACCCTGTCCTGCCCGGAAGGGAAGCTGCTCGCCATCGTGGGCCCCTCGGGGGCGGGCAAGACCACGATCATCCGCCTCATCGCGGGGCTCGAGAAGCCCGACGCCGGGATCGTGACCTGCGGGGGGGAGGTCTGGACCGACACGGCGTCGAGGATCGACCTGCCCACCAGGAAGCGGGGCATCGGGTACGTGTTCCAGGAGTTCACCCTGTTCCCGAACCTGAGCGTGTATAAAAACGTTGCCTTTGCCGCCCGGGACCGGAAGAGGGTGGAGGACCTCCTGAAGATGTTCGACATCTGGCCCCTGAAGGACAGCAGGCCGCACCTCATCTCCGGGGGAGAGCGCCAGCGCTGCGCCATCTGCCAGGCCCTCGCCAGGGACCCCGGGGTGCTCCTCATGGACGAGCCGTTCTCGGCCCTCGATGCGCTCAACCGCAGAAGGCTCAGGGACATGATGAAGTCCCTGAAGAGGGAGCTGGGCATCCCGGTGGTCCACGTCACCCACGACATCAGGGAGGCGCTCTTTCTGGCGGACGACATCATGCCCGTGGCGCAGGGCAGGGTGGAGAGCAAGTGGATCCTGCAGTTCATGCTCGCAGGAAAGGACCTTGACAGAAACCACTGCCAGGGGCCGCGTCCGGAATATGCGGACGACGAGGAACAGGAGATCGAACTCTACATTAAAAAGAAGGAGTACATGCGATGAACATCGGACCCTACTCGATCGAAGACTACATGCACATGGTGAAGTCGTTCCACGGAAACATCGCGCCGGGGCTCATCATCGGCGGTTTCATGGTGGACCTCGCCCGGAAGGAGCTCCCGGACGAGATCCTGTTCGACGCCATCTGCGAGACCAGGACCTGCCTGCCCGATGCGGTCCAGCTTCTCACCCCCTGCACCATCGGCAACGGCTGGCTCAAGGTCATGGACTTCGGCCGCTTTGCCCTGTGCCTCTACGACAAATACCAGGGCGACGGCGTGCGGGTGTTCCTGGACTCGGGCAAGGTGGAGAACTGGCCCGTGATCAGGGACTGGTTCTTCAAGCTCAAAACCAGGAAGGAGCAGGACCCGAACCAGCTCAGGGACCAGATCATCGAGGCGGGCCCCGAGATACTGACCGTCCAGAAGGTGAGCATCGACCTGTCGCTCCTCGGGAAAAAGGGCAAGGGCGCCATCGCCACATGTCCGGCTTGCAGAGAGGCCTACCCCGCAAAGGACGGTCCGACCTGCCTTGCCTGCCAGGGCAACAGCCCGTACCGGCTCGACCCCTCGGAGCCGGTCCGGGAAGCCAGACCGGATCTCAAGATCGTCACCACCGACTGACCCCGCAACGAAAGGTGCATGAGCGTTGAGGAAAGGCTCAGTGGACACGCTGACAAAAAAAGAGATTGCGGAAAAGATCATCGTCAGCACCGGGCTGACCCCTTACCAGGCGGGTAAAGGCATCGAGACGTTTTTCGAGATCATCAAGGAGGCCCTGGCAAGGGGAGAGGATGTCACCCTGTCGGGGTTCGGGAAATGGTCGGTCAAAGTGAAGCAGGCGAGGAAGAGCTTAAACCCTCAGACGGGCGAGGACATGATCATCCCGCCCAGGCGGGTTGCGGCCTTCTCGCTGTCGCATGTGCTCAAGGCGAAACTGGTTCAGAACAAATAGGCGGGGGTTCATCCCCGCCTCTTCCCCCTTCCTTCCGCATCGGCGGCAACCCCTCCTGACTTCCCCCCTGTAAGCCGGCAGGTGTCCGGCGATACGGTATTGTGCGTGCGTTTTTTCTGTGCCAATAGTGACAGGTGTGAGCATCCGGACTGAAACACCACGTAACTCCTATAAAATATAAGAGAATTGATTTTTTCATTTCAACCACTATACAATAGGCAAGTCCTTATGCGGGTGCTGGTTTCGGAGCGGTCACGGAAAGGAAGATGGTTTCATGAGAATATTCATCGGGTTTGACGACACTGATTCGAAAGAGAGCGAGTACGGGACCGGCAAGGTGGCGCGGTGGTTCGAGCGCGAGCTTCCCGAAGGGAGCACCCTGTGGGGCGTGGTGAGGCAGCAGCTCCTCGTGGACGATCGGATACCGTACACCTCGCACAACAGCTCGGCCTGCGCGGTGGTGGAGACCGCCGACGAAGGCGTGCTGCGCCGCCTCATCGACCTGGCGGCCGCGCACATCGAAAGGCACGCTGCGGACGGCAGCGACCCCGGCCTGTGCGTGTGCCTCGAGCGGGATGGCAATCTCGCAGGCCTCATGAGCTTTTCGGTGCGCTGCACCCGGGAGGTGGTGACCCAGAAGGACGCCATGGAGGCGGCCCGGGCGTTCCACCTCTCCGCCCACGGCGGGACCGGCGACGGCATCATCGGCGCGGCTGCTGCGGTGGGCCTCACCGCCATGGGCAGGTGCGGCAGGTTCATCGAATACGGGCGCCTGAGGGACATGCCGGACCCGGTGACGGTTTCCCGGCTGGATTCGATGGGGATCATGGTCGTGTCCGTGGACCGGCAGGCGCCGCTGCCGTCCGGCGATGACCTGGTCCATACCCAGGGCTGGCTGAGGCCGAGGCTGTGGGCGGGAAGACCCATACTCCCGGTGGAGAAGGGGGGCCAGGGGTCCTGGACCTGCATAGGGAGAAAAAAGACAAAGGAGAAATGAATCATGGCAGGCAAAATCTTTTATCGTGAACGGACCAGAGCGAAAGAAGGGGAGAAGAAGCCCAGGTTTCTCCTGGTGGCGGTGGCCGGGCTTGACCTGAAGTTCCACGCGAAGCACGTCCGCAAGACCGAGCTGGATCTCATCGCGCGCGAGCTGGGCGCGGAGCTGGTGCTTCTCGAGCGCGAAGAGAAAGGGAAGTACGGCGACGGTGATGTCGAGATAGAATAACGCGAGGGGCACAGCCCTTCACGAAAGCGAAAGGATGAACGCATGCCTCTGGTGAGAGACAAGGACGCGAAGCGCCTGCACATCAAGAGCAGGCTCATGGGCGAAAGCCTGGTGAGAAAGTCGCTGCCCGGCGAGCTGGGCTCGCCGCCCCAGGTCCGGCTGTTCCCGGACGTGAACGTGGTGAAGATCGGGGGCCAGTCCATCTGCGACCGGGGCATCAAGGCGCTGCCCCCCATCATCAAGGAGATCGGGGAGGCCAAGAAGAAGCACAAGATCCTTCTCGCCACGGGCGGGGGGACGAGGAGCAGGCACATCTACACCATCGCGCTGGAGCTGGGCATGCCCACGGGCATCATCGCCAAGTTCGCCAGCACCATCTCGGAGCAGAACGCCCTGCTGGTGGCCACCCTGCTGGCGCCCTGGGACGGCATCCGCATCGACCAGGACGACATCCTCAAGCTGCCCACGTACTTTTCCCAGGGGTGCGTCCCGGTCACCCCCGGCATGCCTCCCTACGATTACTTCGCCCTGCCCCCCGACGAGGGCAAGCTCCCGGTCCACCGGACGGACGCGGGCACCCTGCTCATGGCGAACCTCATCGGCGCGAAGAGCTGCATCTTCGTGAAGGACGAGGACGGCCTCTACACCGACAATCCCAAGACCAACCCGGCCGCGGTCTTCATCCCCGAAGTCGGGGCCCGGGAGCTTATGGAGATGGACCTCGAGGACCTCGTCATCGAGCGCTCGTGCCTGGAGATCCTCCTGAACAGCGAGTCCATCGACAGGATCCAGATCGTCAACGGGCTCAAGAAGGGCAACCTCACAAAGGCACTGAACGGCAAGCCCGTGGGCACGGTCATCTACCGGGACAAGTGACGGGACTTCCGGTTCAGGGAACGGTGTCGGCTCAGGCCTTCGGCTTCCTGACGACGTGCACGGACGAGGCCTTGAACGAGGCTTGAACGACCGCTCCGGCAGCGAGCTTCAGGTCCTCGGTAGCCTGCTGCGTGACGTGGGCGCTCAAGGAGAAGCCGCAGTCGATGCACACCCGGTAGAGCAGCCCGATGGGCTGCACCTTGGTGACCGTGCCGGAGCAGACATTCCGTGCGCTCGAATCCATCTTCGCGCCTTCGGGATGGAGCGTGACGCTCTCGGGCCGTATGAAGCACAGGACCTCTTCCCCCGGCCCGGAGTCTCCGGTGCCGAAGACATCCCGGCCGCCTACGTCCACGTGCAGGGCGCCCCTGGCCATACCCCTGACCCTGCCTTCGAGGATGGTCTCGACCCCGACGAACTGGGCAACGCTTTCGCTCACCGGCTTGTGCATCACCTCGATGGGCAGTCCGATCTGGACGATGCCCCCCTTGTCCATGACCGCGATCCTGTTCGAGAGCCTGAGCGCGTCCATGCGGTCATGGGTCGTCATGAGCGCGGTGGTGCGCCTGATGCGCATGGCATTGCCCAGATCCGCGATAATGGATTCCTTGGTGGGGGGGTCGAGCGAGGCGAAGGGCTCGTCCAGGAGGATGAGCTCGGGGCTCGTGGCAAAGGCCCTGGCCAGGCTCGTGCGCTGCGCCTCCCCGCCGGAGATCTTGCTCGCCGAGCGGGAGGCGAGGTGGGCGATGCCGAAGAGCCTCAGGTTCTCCTCCACCACAGGCCGGATGGCGCCGCGGCCCATGCCCCGGAGCTTGAGCCCGGCCGCCACGTTGTCGTACACCGTGGCGTCGAAGAGGAGCGGCTCCTGGAACACCATGGCGAGTCTGCGCCGGTAGTCGAGGAGCTCCGCGCTGCTTTCCACGGGTTTTCCGTGGAACCGGATCTCACCTTTGTCCCGCTTCAGGAGGCCGGCCAGGCTCAGCAGCAGCGTGGACTTGCCCGTGCCGTTCGGGCCGATGAGGGAGAGGAACTCCCCTTCCTGAATGTCGAGCTCGGGGATGTCGAGCACCGGGAACCCGCCCCGGCTCACCTTCAAGCCTCTGACCTCGAGTATGGACCCGCTCATCTGGGACGCTCCCGCTGCTGGATGCCGGTGAGGATGGCGTTGATGGTGAAGGTGAAGAGGAGCAGGATCACGCCTAAGGCAATGGCGATGTCGAAGTTGCCCTTGCCGGTCTCCATGACCGTGGCCGTGGTGAGCACCCGGGTGTAGCCCTTGATGTTGCCGCCCACCATGATGGACGCGCCCACCTCGGAGATGACCCCGCCGAAGCCTGCCATCACGGCGGCCAGGAGCGGGAGCCTGGCTTCTTTGATGAGCATCCATATCATCTGCAGCCGCGTGGCTCCCAGTGCGAGGATCTGGAGCCTCAAGGCCTCGGGCAGCTTCTGGATGGAGGCCAGCGAGATGCCGGCCACGATGGGAGTGGCGATGACGGCCTGGGCGATGATGATGGCCGAAGGGGTGTAGAGGAGCTCGAAGAAGCCCAAAGGGCCGTTTCGCCACAGGAAGATGGTCACGAACAGGCCCACCACCACGGGCGGCACGCCCATGCCGGTGTTGATGAGGCTCACCACCAGCCTGCGGCCAGGGAAGCGGGTCAGGGCCACCACGGTGCCCATCGAGACGCCGATGAAGAGGCTGATGAGCGTCGCCAGGCCCGAGACCTTGAGCGAAAGCCAGGTGATCCCGAGGACCTCGGGGTCGAACGTGATGAGGAGCCAGACAGCCTGCTTGATTCCTTCAAAGATGAGTTCCATGGTTTCCTCTTATGCTCTCTGCAACGCTATACAACGCCCCTCCGAAAAGAGGACTCCTTTTCGGACTTCTGCCCCGGCATGAGGAGAAGAGGCCGGGCAGGGGCGAGCTGCCCGGCTCCGAAAGGACATGAGTCTAATCAAACTCGGGCTTGCCTGCATCCGGGAAAAACAGCGGGCTGCCGTACTTCTTGACACCGAAGGTGGCTATGATGTCCTGTGCCTCCTTGCTCACCACGAAGTCTGAAAAGGCGTTGGCCCCCTTCGTGTTCACCTTGGGGAACTTCTCCGGGTTCACCACGATGACGTGATAGACGTTCAGAAGCGTATTGTCCCCTTCCACCAGGATGTCGAGGCCGAGGTTCTTCTTGAGCGACAGGTAGGTGCCCCGGTCGGTCAGGGTGTAGCACTTCTTCTCGGCGGCCACGTTGAGCGTCTGGCCCATGCCGAGCCCGGTCTGCTGGTAGAACCTCTGGCCTTCGGGATTGATGTCGGCCTTCTTCCAGAGGTCCTTTTCCTTGGCGTGCGTGCCCGAGTTGTCGCCGCGGGAAACGAAGATGGCGCCCTTGGCCACGATGGCCTTCATGGCCTCAGGGGCCGATTTGATGCTCTTGATGCCGGCCGGATCGGACGGCGGGCCCACGATGACGAAGTCGTTGTGCATGACGAGCTTCCGGCTCACCCCGTTGCCCTCGGCCATGAACTTTTTCTCCGCCGCGGGCGAGTGCACGAGCAGGACGTCGGCTTCTCCCTTGGAGCCCATGGCCATGGCCTGGCCCGAGCCCACGGCGATGGTCTTCACGAAATACCCGGTCTTCTTTTCAAAGATCGGGTTCAGCGTGTCCAGCAGGCCTGTGTCCTGGGTGCTGGTGGTGGTGGCCAGGATGAGGTTCTTGCCCTCGGCGGCCAGGGCCGGCGAGCCGGCCAGGACAGCGGCCAGGAACAGCGCCATGATGCATGCAAACGAAAGCCTGACAATCTTCATGATTTCCTCCTGTCACATATGTTTTTGAGCGTTCAAGCTACTGCTTCTTGCTTGCCCTGTATGCGTCGGACTCGGGGAAGAACAGCGGCTGTCCGTACTTCTCCCTGCCGAAGTCCTCGATGATCTTCTGGCCTTTTTTCGGATCCGTGAGCCACTTCACGAACGCAGCCGCTTCCTTATGGTAGACCCGGGGGCACTTCGCCGGGTTGACCGGGATGAGCGAGATATGGTTCAGGAGCGCCTCGTCTCCCTCCACCAGGATGGCGAGCTTGACCTTGTTCCTCACAGTGAGGTAGGTGGCCCGGTCGATCACGGTGTAGGAGCCCTTTTCGTCCGTGTAGAGCAGGGTTGGTACATTGCCCTCCGAGCCCTTCTCGTATACCGTGTACCATGGCCCGGACGGGGTTATGCCGGCCTTGGACCAGAGCTCCAGCTCGGCCACGTGGGTGCCGGACTTGTCACCACGGGTGACGAAGGGCGCGCCCTTCGCGGCAATCGTCTTCAGGGCCTCCAGGGCGGACTTCATGCCCTTGATCCCCGCAGGGTCGGCAGCCGGGCCCACGATGACGAAGTCGTTGTACATCAGGGGGATGCGGGCGGTCCCGTAGCCGTTCGCCACGAACTTCTCCTCGAGGGCCTTTGCGTGCACCATGACGAGGTCCACCGTGCACTGCTCGCCGATCTTCAGGGCAGCTCCCGTGCCGGCCCCCACGTGGCGCACCCTGACCCCGGTCTCCTTCTCGTACTGGTCCTCCAGGGCGCCCACGATGCCAGCGTCGATGGGGCCGATGGTGCTGGCCATGAGAATGAACCCCTTCTCCGCCTGTGCATAGGCAGGCAGGCAGATACACGCCATACACAGAATCACCGCACACCAGTGTTTCATGATTTACCTCCGTCCGTTTGTTTCATCAGCATCTTGTCAAAGGGCCGGCTGCCGGGGGCAGAACTCCCCTGGCTCCCGGCCGGGCATCACCCCGACGCGGCCGGCCTGGGGTATATGACCCGCCCCGTGTCCCTGCCGTCGTATCCTTTCATGGTCCCGAGGAGCCCTCTGAAGCGCTCCGACCTGATGAAGTCCACGAAGGCCTGGACGTGACGGTCGAAGAAGGCGTCCCGCTTCACGATCATGTCGAAGCGCTCCTCGAACACGGGCCTGAACCCGAGCTTCGAACTCGCCGCCACCGACTCGGTTGCCACACCCAGGTCGGCGGTGCCCGCAGCCACCGAGCGCACCACGTCGAAATGGGTGTATACCTCGGTCTCATACCCTTTCAGGGAGGCCTGATCGACGCCTTCCTCCTTCATGAGACGGTCCACCAAGGCGCGGACCCCGGAGCCTCTCTGCCGGTTGACGAAGCGCATGCCGTTGAGGGCGCACTCCTTCAGGGACGTGACCGTCCCCTGACGGAACACATACCCGATGGTGCGGTAGAAGAGGTTGACGAGGACCACCTCGTCTTCCTTGAAAAACTCGCCCAGGAAGGGGAAGGTGAAGTCGTCCTGCTCGTGGTCGTAGAGATGGCTCACCGCGATGGTGCAGAAACCGTCGTGCAGGAGGCGGATCCCCTCCCTGCTCCCCACGCTCGACGAGAACAGGAGCAGCTCGGGCTCCGCGCTGTGGAACAGGCCCTGGGCCATGGCTATCACCGGGTCGTCGGACCCGCACACCAGGAGCACCTTCTTGTTGATCACCGACTCCCAGAAGGTCTTCCTGACGGTTTCATGGGCCTTGCCCGACACGAACTGCTCGAGCTCGGCCCTGGGGAACAGCCACTTGCCCGTGACCTTGGTGCCCGGGAGCTTCCCCTCCTTGAGGAGGGAGTAGAGCTTCTTCTCGTTGATCTTGAGAAGCTGGGAGGCCTCCCTGACGGTCAGCAGTTCGGTTGTTTCTTCTTTCACCACTTGCTCCGAAAATAATGACTTATAATAACCTATAATCTTAATCTCTATCTCCCTTCCTGTCAATCCCGAGAGGTTCATTCATGCAGAGCACTGCCTGCAGCAGGACCCGTTGACTTTCCCCTGTACCGCACTGTGCAGAACGCCCCGCAAGGGGAAGATGGGGATGCAGTATCGGAAGGGCTGGACCTGGTTTTCTTGTCTATCCTTGAGTGCCGGGGTCCACGACGGGGAGGTACACGATGAAGGTCGACCCCTTCCCCGGCCTGCTGTGTGCCGTGATGGCCCCCTTGTGGCCCTTGACGATGCCCTGGGCCACGGACAGACCCATGCCGAGGGACTGGCCGTCCTCCCGGGTGGTGAAGAAGGCCTCGAAGATCAGGCTCAGCGTTTCCTCGTCCATGCCCTTTCCCGTGTCCCTGATGGTGATCTCGGCATAAAGCCCGGGGTCGAGGCCCAGGGATATGGACATCGCCTTCCTGACGTTCAGGTACTTCGTTGCGAGGGATATGCTGATGAGCCCGTTCCTGCCCCCGATGGCATGCCGGCCATTGTCCGCGATGGAGATGAGCACCTGCTTTATCTGGACCGGGTCGGCCATGACCATGGCACGGCAGTCGCCCAGGTCGTGCCTGACGATGATCCCGGGGGGCAGGGTGGCCTTGAGGATGCTCACCGACTCGCTCACCAGGGTCGAGACCGCAACAAGCCTCTTTTCCTGGATGTCCGAGCGGCTGAGGGTGAGGATGCCCTCCACCAGGTCCATACCGTGGTGGGTGGCCTGGAGGATGTCCCCCAGGAAGGCGTGGGATGGGTCCTCCACGCGGATGCTCTCCAGGAGCATGCGGGTGTTCACGATGATGGGCAGGAAGGTGTTCCTCAGGTCGAAGGCGATGCCGCTGGCCAGGGCCCCGATGGCGTTCATCCTCTGGACCTGGGCGATCTGGTTCTGCAGCTCCACCTCCCGGGTGACGTCCCTGCCCACGGTGACGTAGTTGATGACGGCGCCGTCATCGTCGAGCACCGGGGTGACTGCGACGTCCACCAGGTACTCCTCGCCGTTTTTCCTCCTCCTCAGACGGCGGTCGGTCCATGGCTTCTTCTCGGCAAGGAGGCGCTTCACCAGGGCCATATCCTCGTACCGGGTGCAGTTGATGAAGGACAGCACGCTCCTGCCCACGATCTCCCCCCTCGTGTATCCCGAGAGCTTCTCCGTGGCAGGGTTGGCGTATTCGATTATCCCCTCGGGGCTGATGAGGGTGATGGCCTCCTGGGCCTGGGCAACGGCCGCTGCCAGCTTCCTGATGTCCCTCTCCATCACCTCCCGTATGTGGATGACGTCCTCGAGGGTCTCCTTCTGCTCCTGCAGGGCCGTATTCGCCTCGAGGAGGGAGCGGGTGCGCTCGGCGACCCTGTGCTCCAGGTCCTCGTTCGCCTTCCTCAGGGTCTCCTGTGCCGCCTTCAGCGAGGTGATGTCCACGCTGGTGCCGATCATGCGCAGCGGTCTGCCCGAGGCGTCGTAGGAAAAGTTCCCCCGGGTGGAGAGCCACCGCTCCGTGTCGTCCTGGAGAACGACCCGGTGCTCGGCCGTGAACTCGGGCAGCCTATGGTTCATGACCGCGCGCATCCCTTCCTTGAACCCGGGCAGGTCGTCGGGGTGGATGAGGGCGAAAAGCTCATCCGCGATGTCCTTGCGGATTTCCCTGATCCCCAGCAGGCTCATGGATTCGTCGGTGGCGACGACCCGGTTTGCGACCACGTCCCAGTCGAACACCACGACCCTGCCCGCTTTCTGGGCCATGACGAGGCGCTCCTCGGTCCTTTTCAGCTCCTCCTCCGCCTCTTTGCGCTTCGTGATATCCCGGCAGACGGCGTAGATGCCTGAGGGCTTCCCCGAGTCGTCTCGGATGAACCGGTAGATGTTCTCCAACCAGACCGAGGACCCGTTTTTATGAAAGTACTCGAGCTCCAGGCTCACGGTCCTGTCCGGGTCCACTCCCTCGAGCCCGTCGCGTCCGAGCTCATCCTGAAAGGTTTTCAGGGCGCGGCTGAACGATTCGGGGGACAGGATCTCGCTGGGAACCCTGCCTATGCGTTCTCCCGGGGCATACCCGAGGATCTTCTCCTCCGAGGGGCTGACATAGGTGGTCTTCAGGTCCATGCCGCTCGTCCAGACAAGGTCGCTCGTCTTCTCCGTGAGGAAGCGGTACTTGGCCTCGCTCTCCCTGATCCTGACTGCCGCGGCCTTCTCCTCCGTAACATCGCGGGCCAGGAAAAACAGGTACCTCTTGCTGCCGGTGGCCAGGAGCCTGGCCCAGAGCACCACGTCCCGGATATCCCCGTCCCTTCTCCGGGCCTTCAGCTCGACGCCGTCCACAGGCTCCCCGGCCTTCACCCTGTCAACCAGCAGGATCCGGTCGTCCGGGCTGATCCACAGCCCCAAGTCAACGGCCTTATTCCCGACGATCTCTTCATGTGGCCAGAGCGTGATTGACGAAAACGCGGGGTTGGCATCGACGATCTCCCCGGTTTCGAGGTCCTCGATGACCATGGCATCCGGGCACGACAGGAAGGCGGACTGGAACTTCAGCTCCGATTCCCTGAGGAGGTCCTCCATCCTCATCTTCTCGGTGATGTCCCGGGAAACCACGCGGGCGCCGACGACCCTGCCCAGCCCGTCGTGGATGAGGCTCCCGATGTTCTCCGTCCACACCGTGGAGCCGTCCTTGCACCGGAATTCCAGGTTGAAGGTCAGCGTCCTGCCCAGATCTGCTTCCCCTCTCTCCTCGAGCGCGATCTCCTGCCGGAAGAGCTCGAGGGCGCGGGCAAAGGACTCGGGCGTCACTGTGTCCCGGGGATCCTGGGCCATACGCTCTTCCGGGGTGAACCCGATGACCCTCTTCGCAGAGGGGCTTGCATAGGTGGTCCTGAAATCCGTATCCACGGTCCAGGCCACGTCCCACATCCGTTCCGTGACGAAGCGGTACCTGGCCTCGCTTTCCCGGAGCGCCTCGATGACCTTCCGGTGCTCGGTGATGTCCTGAATCACGACGGTCACGCCGTCTCCTCCAGGCAGGATCCGGAAGGAGAGCTGGCTGTCGTGAGGGGTGTGCCTCTCGAGGGTGAAGCTGGAGCCCCTGGCCAGCGCCTCGCCCGCCTTTTCGACGAGCCTGACCCCCAGGGGGCCGTCAACAACCTCTCGGAGGGTCTTCCCCTGAAGGTCCTCTTTGCCGCATCCCAGAAGCGATGCCGCACCCCGGTTTGCGAAGGTCACCTTCAGGCCGCGGTCGAGGGAGAGGATGCCCTCGTCGAGGTCCTCGATCAGGCGCAATGCGGACCGTGCTGCATTCCCCCCGTCATCTCCTGTGTCGTACGCCATGGATGCTCCCTGCGGGCCGTCCGGGCCGCACAAGGAGTGGCTCGGCCTTCGGCAGGACAGCCCATCAGAATTCCAGAACAAGGCAAAGGAAGAAACCCCAGTGAATCGCATTAAAAAATTATAGAAATAATAAAAAAGAGTATCGTTGATTTAGTATGTTGCCTGGAGGCAAGTCAAGCGAAAACCCACCCCCTTCAGTTGAACGAGATGTCGTAGGGTGTGCCGTTCCTGTCCGTGCAGGCACCGCAGCCGTTCATCTTCATGTCCCCGGCGCCCTCGGTGAGGAACTCGGCGGTGATCTGGCACTCGAGGCTGGGCTGGCCTTCGTTCAGGAGCGTGGCCCTGCCCGAGTATGCCTTCAAAGGGATGCTGTCGAGCTGTATGACGGGGTTCTTCTCGTCCGTGGGCACGAGGGTGAGCCGGCCCTTGAGCTCGCCGTAGGGGGAACGGGGGAAGGTGATGGTGCCGAACTTCTTTTCCGCGTCAAAGCTCACCGTCCCGTAGAAGATACGGCCCTGACGGTCAGCCAGCATGGCCTCGTTGCTGAACCTGCAGCCCGCCGTCAGCGCCGTGGCGCACACGAAGAAGACCAGCGCGATGTGTCGTGCGTTCATCATTTTCTCCTATTCGACCCTGCCGGGATGGCATCATGGTATACATCGAGCAGCAGTGTCAATCAAAGGATTCCCTGGGGAGTATAGCTCGATGGAGCGCACTGCGTTCGGGGTCGGGGTCGATCCCGATATCTTATTCGACCCCGATACCGATACCGACCCCGACCCCGATGAAGACAGGGGGTGACGGCGTTGCTCCTCACCGGGGGAACATTCGGGCTCAAGATCTTGCTGCTGAAGAACGATGAGGAAATGTGAGGCAGTATTGTTCATGAAATGCAGTGGAGGAGGTGCCCGGTGCCGAAAGGGCGATCCCGAGAAGACCTGCGGCTGGAGCTGGAAAGGCTGCGGGCTGAGATCCGGAGACTGAAGATCAGGGAACGGAAGTTCCTCGACCTCGAGGAGGAGTACCGGCTCTATTTCGAGCGGTCGCGGGACGTCATGGTCTCCCTGACCCCGGAGGGAGTGGTGAGGAGCGTGACCTCCGGGGTGGAGGCGATACTCGGGTACCGGCCGGAAGAGCTCGCGGGCAGGAGGCTCGACGAGCTGGGGGTCCTCGAGCCCGCGTCCCTGGGCAGGGCCTTGACCTTTCTTGCCCGTGCCGCTGAGGGGGGCAGGCTCGATTCCGGCAAGTTCGAGTTCATCAGGAGGGACGGCTCGCGGTGCGTGGGCGACGTGTCGGGCGTCTCCGTGGTATCCAGGGGGGACGAGACCGTGATCGTGATGCTGGGCCGGGACGTCACCGAGAGCGTCATTGCGCGGGAGCGCCTCTCGGAGGCGAACGAGCGCATCGGCACCCTGCTGCAGGCCATTCCGGACATCGTCTATTTCAAGGACGCAGCAGGCAGGAACATCTCCGTGAACCGGGCGTTCGAGCGCTTTGCAGGGCGCCCGAGGGAAGAGATCGAGGGCAGGACGGACCGGGAGATCTTCCCGCCGGATTTCGCGGACCAGATGATAAGGAGCGACGTGCTGGTCATGGGCAGCGGCCGGACCGTCCAGCTTGAGGAGACCTTCCGGTGCTCGGACGGCACCTGCGTCGTCTTCGAGACCATCAAGGAGCCCATCTTCGACGAGCGGGGCTGCGTGGTCGGGCTCGCGGGGGTGAGCCGGGACGTCACGGGCAGGCATCAGGCGGAAAAGGAGCTCAAGGAGAGCGAGGAGCGCTACCGCACCTTCGTGGAAAGCGCCTCCTTCGGGTTTGCCATCTGCGCGGTACCGGGCGGGCGGTTCATCCACCTGAACGAGGCGGCCTGCCGGATGTTCGGATACGACATGGACCGGGTCGATGATCTGACCGTGTGGGACCTCATCCACCCGGACGAGCACGCCCACCTGCGGGGCAGGATGAGGGCGAAGGAGAGCGGCCGGGCCCCCTATTCCTCCACCGAGATCTACACCGGCCTGAGGAGGGACGGCACCTTCATCAGGTTCAGGATCAATGCCGCGCCCATACCCTACCTCGGGACCAGGGTCATGCAGTGCATCCTCATGGACGTAACCGAGCTCGAGCAGCTCGAGAGGCAGTTCCAGCAGGCCCAGCGCATGGAGGCCGTGGGGACCCTGGCGGGAGGGATCGCCCACGACTTCAACAACCTGCTCATGGGCATCCTGGGGAACATCTCGCTCATGCTCATGACCAGGGGGGAGAACGACCGGGACAGAGAGCGGCTGCGCAGCATGGAGCGCTACGTGCTCAGGGGCTCGGACCTGACCAAGAGGCTCCTGGGGTTTGCCCGGGGCGGCAAGTACGAGACCAGGTCCATCGACCTGGGGGAGTTCGTACAGCGGAGCCTGGAGATGTTCTCCCAGACCCGGAAGGAGCTGCGGGTCCGTTTCGCGGCCCAAGAGGGGCTGTGGGCCGTGGAGGTGGACCACGGGCAGATGGAGCAGGTGCTGCTGAACCTCTTCGTGAACGCCTGGCAGGCCATGCCCAACGGCGGGGACCTCTCCGTGGAGTGCCGCAACGCCCTGCTCGGGGCGGGTGAGGCGGGCCCGGAGCGGGTGATGCCCGGGAGGTTCGTCTCGGTGACGGTCAGGGATACGGGCATCGGCATGGACAGGGCCACCCGGGAGAGGATCTTCGACCCGTTCTTCACCACCAAGGAGCGCGGCATCGGCACCGGTCTGGGCCTTGCCTCGGTGTACGGGATCGTGAAGAACCACGGCGGGTTCATCACGGTGGAGAGCCTGAAGGGGAGGGGATCCACCTTTTGCGTCTTCCTGCCGGCCACGGACAAGGAGCCCGAGCGGGAAACGGAGGAAAAGGCCGAAATCAGGGCAGGGGCGGAGACCGTGCTCCTGGTGGACGACGAGGAGCCGATCCTCGAGGTGGGCACGGACATGCTCAGGAGCCTGGGCTACAGGGTGCTCACGTCACGCAGCGGGGAGGATGCCCTGGCCCTGTACGGCGAGCGGGGGCGCGAGGTGGATCTCGTGATCCTGGACATGATCATGCCCGGCATGGGGGGCGCGAAGACGTACGAGGGGCTGAAGCGCATGGACCCCCGGGTGAAGGTGCTCCTCTCGAGCGGCTACAGCTTGAGCGGCCAGGCGGAGGGCATCCTCGAGCAGGGCTACAACGGCTTCATCCAGAAGCCCTTCACAGTCCACGACCTGTCACTGAAAATCCGGGAGATCCTCGAGCGAGGGTAAAAGAAAGGATTGTCCCCTGTGCACAAATTCAGATTCTAACCTCTTCATGCAATCTCAAACGATGTTCACCACATGGACAATGCAGGATAACAGAGTTATATGAGCCCCCTCTTTGTTTTTCACGCCTGCACAAGGGACATTTTTCCTATACGCGTAATCCGGGTGGAACGCAACCGATATTTCACATCCCGGTCAGGGTCTGATGTCCCTGTGATACTGCTGCAGGGGCTTCACCGAGCCCTTTCCCTTCCGGTAGGCCTCGATGCCCCGGGCAGCGGCTATGGCCGCGGCGAGCGTGGTGATGTAGGGCACCTTGTACCTGATGGCCGCCTTCCTGATGTACGAGTCGTCGTGCTTGCTGAGCTTGCCGCTCGGGGTGTTGACGATCAGGTCGTACTCGTGGTTCTTGATGCCGTCCACGATGTTGGGCCTGCCCTCATGGAGCTTGAGCGCCCGCTCCGAGGCGATGCCGTTGGCCTGGAGGAACTCGTGCGTCCCCCGGGTGGCCTTGATCCTGAATCCCAGCGAGGCGAAGAGCTGCGCCGGCTCCAGCACGGCCGGGCGCTCCCTGCGGGACACGGTGATGAGCACGGTGCCCTCCCGGGGCAGGAACTGTGAAGCGGCCTCCGAGGCCTTGAAGAATGCCAGGCCGAACGACTGGGCCATGCCGAGGACCTCTCCGGTGGAGCGCATCTCGGGCCCCAGCAGCGGGTCCACCTCGGGGAACATGTTGAAGGGGAACACCGCCTCCTTCACGCCGAAGTGCGGGATGGTGCCCCGGTGCAGATCGAAGTCCTTGAGCTTTTTGCCCAGGATGATCTGGGTGGCGATCCTGGCCATGGAGAGGTTGCACACCTTCGACACGAGCGGCACGGTCCGGGATGCCCGGGGGTTTGCCTCGAGCACGTAGACCGTATCCTGGTGGATGGCGTACTGCATGTTCATGAGCCCCACCACGCCCAGCTCCACGGCGATCTTCCTGGTGTACTCGATGATGGTCTCGAGGTGCTTGGGTGGGATGCTGATGGGCGGGATCACGCACGCGGAGTCGCCCGAGTGCACGCCCGCCTGCTCGATGTGCTCCATGACCGCGGGCACGAAGGCGTCCGTTCCGTCGGCTATGGCATCCGCCTCGGCCTCGATGGCGTTGTCCAGGAACTTGTCGATGAGGATGGGCCGCTCCGGGGTGACGTCCACGGCTGCGCGCACGTACTGCCTGAGCATGTCCTCGTCGTGCACCACCTCCATGCCCCGGCCTCCCAGCACGTAGGAGGGCCTCACCATGAGCGGGTAGCCGATCCTGTCAGCCACCTTGAGCGCCTCATCGAGCGTGCTCGCCATGCCGGACTCGGGCATGGGGATGGAGAGCTTGTCCATCATCTTCCGGAACTGGTCGCGGTCTTCCGCCAGGTCGATGGTGTAAGGGGTGGTGCCCAGGATCTTCACCCCCGCCTTCTCCAGCTCGCCCGCGATGTTGAGCGGGGTCTGGCCGCCGAACTGGGCGATGACGCCGATGGGCTTCTCCTTGTTGTAGATGCTCAGGACCTCTTCCACGGTCAGGGGCTCGAAGTAGAGCTTGTTGGAGGTGTCGTAGTCCGTGGAGACCGTCTCGGGGTTGCAGTTCACCATGATGGACTCGTACCCCATGTCCCTGATGGCAAAGGCCGCGTGCACGCAGCAGTAGTCGAACTCAATGCCCTGGCCGATCCGGTTGGGCCCGCCGCCCAGGACGAGGATCTTCTTTCTGTCGCTCACCGGGACCGTGTCCTTGGCATTGTAGGTGGAATAGTAGTACTCCGCGTTCTCAACGCCGCTCACCGGCACTTTGTCCCAGGCGAGCGACACGCCCAGGGCGGTCCTGCGCTCCCTGATCTCGGCGGGGCTTATGCCCAGGAGCTTCGCCAGGTAGCGGTCCGCGAACCCGTCCTTCTTGGCCTGGATGAGGAGCTCGTCCGGGAGCTCCCTGCCCTTGCAGGCGAGGATCCTTTCCTCGAGCTCCACGAGCTCCTTCATCTGGGTGATGAACCAGGGCTTGATGTGGGTCCGGGTGGAGAGGTCGTCTATGTCTGCGCCCTTCCTCAGGGCCTCGTACATGATGAACTGCCGCTCGCTCGATGCGTGACCCAGCATGTCGAGCAGGGTCTTCAGGTCCCTGTCGTGGAAGTCCTTGGCGAACCCGAGGCCGCTCCTGCCGATCTCCAGGGAGCGGATGGCCTTCTGCAGGGCCTCCTTGTAGTTCTTGCCGATGCTCATGACCTCGCCCACGGCCCTCATCTGGGTGCCGAGCCTGTCCTCGCTGCCCTTGAACTTCTCGAAGGCCCACCGGGCGAACTTGATGACCACGTAGTCGCCCCAGGGCTCGTACTTATCCATCGTGCCGCCGCGCCAGTAGGGGATCTCGTCGAGGGTCAGCCCGGCCGCGAGCTTCGCGGACACCATGGCGATGGGGAAGCCCGTGGCCTTAGACGCCAGGGCGGAGGAGCGCGAGGTGCGGGGGTTGATCTCGATGACCACGACCCTGCCGCTCCTGGGGTCGTGGGCGAACTGGACGTTCGTGCCGCCGATGACCTCGATGGCCTCCACGATGTCGTAGGAATGCTTCTGCAGGCGCTTCTGGAGCTCGGGGTCGATGGTGAGCATGGGGGCCGAGCAGAAGGAGTCGCCCGTGTGCACGCCCATGGCGTCGATGTTCTCGATGAAGCACACCGTGATCATCTGGTTCTTCGCGTCTCTGACCACCTCGAGCTCGAGCTCCTCCCAGCCGAGGACGGACTCCTCGACGAGCACCTGGCCGATGAGGCTGGCGGTCAGGCCCCTGCTGCAGACGACCCTGAGCTCTTCGGCATTGTACACGAGCCCGCCGCCCGTGCCGCCCATGGTGTAGGCGGGCCGGATGACCACCGGGTAGCCCAGCTCGGCCGCGATCTTCTCGGCCTCCTCGACGCTGTAGGCCAGCTCGCTTCTGGGCATCTCGATGCCCAGGCGGCTCATGGTGTCCTTGAACGCCTGCCGGTCCTCGCCCCGCTCGATGGCATCGATGTTGACGCCGATGACCTTCACCCCGTGCTTGGCGAGGATGCCCTCACGGTTCAGGGCTGAGGTGAGATTGAGGCCGTTCTGCCCGCCCAGGTTCGGCAGGATGGCGTCGGGGCGCTCCGCCTCGATGATGGCATCCAGGGTGGGGACGTTGAGGGGTTCGATGTAGGTCGCGTCGGCCATGCCGGGGTCGGTCATGATGGTCGCCGGGTTCGAGTTCACGAGCACGACCTCGTAGCCGAGCTCCCGCAGCGCCTTGCACGCCTGGGTCCCGGAATAGTCGAACTCGCACGCCTGCCCGATGATGATGGGGCCGGAACCGATGATCATGACCTTGTGGATGTCGTCTCTCCTTGGCATAAGCGTTCCCCTCTCGTTGTGCCCTTCTCCTGCGTCCGCCCCTGTCTTCGCACAGGGCTGCGGCAGCGCGGAAGATGAATTCGTTTCTTGTTTTCCCCCAGAGTCAGCAGCGGATGGAAGCTGTGAGCCTGCGTTCATGCTCCTGATTGAGCTAGCACTATAGGGAAGCAGGGAGACCGAAGTCAAGCTAAAACATGGATAACAGAATCATTTTTTGCCGATCTGCCATAAGGAGTAACCCAGGATAAACATAGGGAAAAACCCTAGTAACGAACCAGGGAATAACCGACAAAAAAGGAGGGCGCCCCCCCCGGAAGGGAGGAACGCCCTCGCGTGTGCCAAGGTCGTACTTTCGCGTCGAAGGGTTAGAGTCCCTTGCCCGCAATGTAGTTCACCAGGTCGGACACCCGGCAGGAATACCCCCACTCGTTGTCGTACCAGGCCACGAGCTTTGCCAGGTTCTTCTGCATCACGCTCGTGTACTCGATGTCCACGATGGACGAGTGCTCGTTGCCCTTGAAGTCCGTGGACACGAGCGGCTTGTCCTCGCAGGCCATGATGCCCTTGAGCGAGGTCCGGGAGGCCTTCCTCAGCGCGTTCCTGAGCTCGTCCGTGGTGGCGTCCTTCGTGAGCTGGATCGTGAGGTCGACCACGGAGACCGTGGGCGTGGGCACCCTCAGGGCGTAGCCGTCGAGCTTGCCCTTGAGGTCCGGGATGACCAGGGACAGGGCCTTGGCCGCGCCGGTGGAGGTGGGGATGATGTTCAGGGCGGCGGCCCGGGCGCGCCTGAGGTCCTTGTGGGGCATGTCGAGGATCCTCTGGTCGTTCGTGTATGAGTGGACCGTGGTCATCCATCCCTTCTCGATCCCGAATGCCTTGTGGATCACGAGCGCGGGCGGGGCCAGGCAGTTCGTGGTACAGGACGCGTTCGAGACGATGTCGTGCTTTTTGGGGTTGTAGTCCTTGTGGTTCACCCCCATGACCACGGTGATGTCCTCTCCCTTGGCCGGGGCGGTGATGACGACCTTTTTCGCGCCGCTGTAGAGGTGCGTCGAGGCCCTCTCCCGGTCGAGGAACAGGCCCGTGGACTCGATGACCACGTCGACGCCCTCGTCGTCCCACGGGATGCCGGAAGGATCCCTGAACGAGTAGTTTCTGATCTTGTTCCCGTTGATGATGAAGGTGTCTTTCTTTACCGCGATCTCTCCGGTGAAGTGACCGTAGTTGGTGTCATATTCGAACAGGTGGGCATTGGTCTCCACGCTGGAGATGTCGTTGACCGCAACGACCTGCAGCGTGTCCCCGTGCCTCTCCATGATGGCTTTCAGGACCTGCCTTCCTATACGGCCGAAGCCGTTGATTCCGACTCGGATCATGGCTGTTGCCTCCTTTTCAGTTGTCGTCCAGACGATACTTGTGTGCCACAAGCAGGTCGTAATTGGTCTTGAGCGCCTGGTGGAGCCGTGCGTTCTCCAGGGCCATGGCGCTCAGATTCGCCACGGCCTCCATGAACTTGATCTCCTGCTGGTTGAACTCGCGCACCTTGTCCGCGTAGACCCTGAGCACCCCGATGGCGGCCTTCTCCACCTTCAGGGGCACGACGAGCACGGACTTGATGCCTTCGGCCTTCGCGCCGGCGCCGTACTGGAAGTCGGGGTCGGTCTGGGCGTCCTTGATCCAGATGAGCTGGCCCGAGAGCGCCTTCTGATCGAGGCCGCTTTCCTTCACGAGCACCGGGCCCTTCTTGAGGTAGCCCTTCGAGAGCCCGTAGGCTGCGCCCATGATGAGGGACCTCTTCCGGGAGTCGAGGAGACGGATCGACGAGGCCTTGACGCACATGGTCTGGGCCACGGACTTGACGATCTCCTCGAGCACCGTGGCCATGTCCAGAGAGGCATTGACCACCTTCACCACTTCATAGAGAGCCTGGAAATAATCTCTTTCTTTCACTGATCTGCTCCTCCTCTCCGCGAGCTGTTTCCTGTAATGTTCCTGTTGACGATGATGTGTTTCATCCGATGCTTCTCACCCTTTGAAACGATGTCTTTATGCTGTACATATAACACCTGTGCGATGAGTCAAGAGACCTTTTCGGGTTATGCATTCTTTTTCTGAAAAGAGGCTTTCGAATATTCGAAAGGATCGGTTCATGAAGGGATCATGCACTCGTACCCTGCGTAGAGCCCGTTCAGATCGAGTGTCATGCCCCCGGGGGTGATGAAGAAGTTCCACGTGGTGGAATATTCCTTCGCAAAGGCCATCTTGTAGGCATACCAGCCGAGGCCCAAGTCATAGTGGGAAAACCCTTTGTCGATGGAATCGAGGATGGATTCATAGATGACGAGGCGGCTCGCGCTCCACTGGTCGTATGCCGGGTCTCTACCGGTCTTGTAGGCCTCCCTGCGGTGAAGGATGTCTATGTTGGAGCAGCTCGCAATCCTCGTGCCCTGGTAGCGCGCGAAGAAGAGGGTGTGGTACCCGTCAGAGGCCAGCATACGGCAGAGCCCCCTGTGGAAACGGTACGACGCCTCTCCCCTGAGGGAGGCGGAGGCCTCGCCCCACCTCAGGTTGTGGAGCCTCAGGTGGTCTTCGATGTCCTGTTCCGTCAGGTCCGCTGAGGCTATCTTTTCGAGATCCCCTCCGTTCTTTGTGAACCGGTTCCGGTAGTTCCGCGTTTTTGTCCGCCAGTTCCTCCCGAGGCTGCTCACGTATGTCGGGCGGTCGCCGGGGAGCCGTATCATCGGGTAGATGACCACGCCGTCTGCGAGCAGCGAGGTCATCGTATCGGCCAGGTGCAGGGCTTCTGGGCTGCCGGCAAGGGCCCCGACGATCGCCTGCAGCCGCTCCTCGTAATCCCTGCGCGTCCTGGGGAAGAGCAGCTTCATGGGGGGGCAGGCCGCAAGGTCGTCGATCAGGGCCCTCGCCCCGTCCTTTGCCGCCTGGGGCACGTCTCTGTCCTGGGCCTGCCTCAGGCACGAGAGGATGGCGTCGGCGGTCCACGGCCTCACCCCGCCCCGGCGGCCGGTCCGGGCTGCCGAGCAGCCGAATCCCCTTTGTGAAAGGTCCTCGAGGGCGCGCCTGAGGGCAGGGATGCTCGGCGATTCATCAGGCAGGTGCTGGAGGACGACAGCATCCCCCTCCTGCTCCAGGAGCCCTGCCAGTGTTTCCAGGAGGCGCCTGACCGTCTCTTCCCTACGTGCGGGGGATACGGTCACATCCTGGCGGGACATGAGCTGATAGTCTCCGGGAAGGGTGAGGACCCGCAGCAGGTTCTCATGGCCCGCCACCTTGACGTGGTAGGTGACGATGGGAAGCACGCCCAGAACCGTCTCTTTTTCCATGGCGACGAGGAGGCGGAAGTCGCGCAGCCAGCTCTTTGCCCCGAGAAAGTTCGTGCCGCGCCTGCTGTTGTAGTCGGCCCCGTCGAGGCTGTTGAACAGGTCCCACCAGAGGAGGGGCACCGGGAGGTGCTGGGAAACCAGGACGCTGCCGGACTCCCGGGCGAGCTGCACGCATCGGGGGAGGACCTCGTCGATCTCGGAACGCCGTGACAGCACGTGCACGGAGATCACAGGCCCGCCTCCTCCCCGTCCTCTTCCTCCATGATCCGAGCCCTGCCCGGGCACTCGACCATGCACTCGAACCCCAGGAAGATCTTTTCCAGGTCGGGCATGCCCTTCCTTCCGGCAAGGAAATAGCTGTAGGTCTTCGAGGTCGTGCGGGTGAACTTGAACTTGTACTCGTCGCCTCCGTAGCCGAACTCGTACCGGGTGAACCCGTTGTCGATGGCGTCGAGGATGGTCTCGTGGAACAGCACGATGCCTGCGCCGCTCCGTTCGTGGTCCGGGTCGAGGCCCGTGAAATACGCCTCGCGGCGGTCCCCGATGTCGAAGCAGGACTGGGCGGCTATCCGCTTGCCGCACCACCTGATGAAGAACAGGGTGAGGTAGCCTTCCCGGGCGGCGGCCATGCACAGCTGCCTGTGGAACTCGACCGTGCGGTCGCTTATGGCAACGGAGCGCTTGCCCCACCGCATCATGTGGAGGTTCAGGTAGTCCATGACGTCGGCCTCCGTCACCCCCCCGGACGAGATCTTTTCCACCCCGCCGCCGCTGCCCAGAAGCCTCTTCCGGTCGTGCCGGTAATTGAACCGGGTCTTTTTCCCCAACTGCTGGAGATAGCCTTCGCGCTCCCTGGGCAGCTCGATGAACGGATACTGGATGGGGTTCGTGCCCAGGAGCCGGTGGATGGACTGCACCTCGTCCCGGATGCCGTCGACGTGGGCGTGCGCCGCCACCAGGGCCTGGAGGCCCGCCTCGAGCTCCATCCTGTTCCGGGGAAAGAGAAGCGAGTCGGGACGGCACTGCCTCAGCCTGCACGAGAGCTCGTACACGGGCTTGTATTCGGGCTGGTCGACGGCGACCTTGTAGTAGAGCATGAGCATGAGCTTCTGCAGGGTGGCAAGGGTCCAGGGATGAACGCCCCCCTTCTGCGAGGTGATGCACCGCTTCCGGGGTATCTCCGGCGGCAGGTCCTCGAAGAGGCGATCGAGCACGGGAATGCTGGCCGACTCCTCGGGGATGTGCCCGAACGAGACCATGTCGTACCCGTCTCCCATCAGGTAGACGCACGCGGAGATCAGGGCGGACAGGACCTCGCCGCGTGCTTCGGGGAGCGCCAGGAAGTCCTGGTAGGGCGCGAGGACATAGTCGCCCGCAAAGGTGAAGACCTTGAAGGGGTCTTGAACGTTGGGCAGCCTCACGGTGAAGGACGCCATGGGCGCGGCCCCGCAGATGCGCGTACCCTCACGGGCAACGAGGTAGAAGAAATCCCTCAGCCAGCACTGCGCGCCGAGAAAATTTCTTCCCCGCCTGATGCCGAAGGGCTCGCCGTTGGAGCTGGAAAAATTCCTCCACCAGATGAGCGGCATCTCGGGAAGACAGAAGGGAAGCCTGCTCCCTGCGCTGCGGGCGCACGCCCTCAGCTCCTGGAGAACCTCAGGGGTCATGTCCTCATACCTCAGGATATCGATCTGCATCATGTTCATCCTTGCATATGATCTCTGCCTGTCCGGCAGGCCCATTCCCCGTCCAGAGGAATCATGCATTCGTACCCCAGAAACAGTTTCGAAAGATCGAGGGGTCGGACGCCCGGTGAGATGAAGAAATTCAGGGTCCGGCTGCAGGTCTTCGTGAAGCTCATTTTGTAGGCATGCCAGCCCAACCCCAGGTCATAGGTGTGAAAGCCGCCCTCTATCGCGTCGAGGATCGTGTGGAGGTACAGGAGGCGGCTTGCCCTGGTCTCGTCGAAAAGCGGGTCCCTCCCGATCAGGTAGGCCTCCCTGCGGCCCCCGACGTCGATGCAGGAGTGCGAGGCGATCCTCCTGCCCTGATACCTGGCGAAGAAGAGGGTGAGGGAGCCTTCGAGCGACAGCTGCCTGCACAGGTCCTTCAGGAAGCCGTGGGACGACTCGTTCCTGAGGGAAACGGAGTTCTCGCCCCACCTCAGGCTATGGATCCTCAGGCAGTCGTCGATGTCAGCATCGGTGATCTCCGGGGAGGTGAGCTTCTCGAAAGAGCCCGACGCCTTCGTGAACCTGTTCGTGTACAGGTGGAAATTCGCCTTCGAGCTCTTCCCGAGGCTGCCCAGGTATGCCTGGCGGTCTCCGGGGAGCCGGATGAAAGGGTAGAGGAGCGCTTCGTCTTCGAGAAGGGCCCTCAGGGAGCCTATCCTTCCCGCCACGGCCGGTGTGCCTGCCAGGTGCCCGATCACAGCCTCGATCCTCCCCTCGAAGCCCCTGCGCGTCCCGGGAAAGAGGAGGTTCATGGGGGGGCAGGCCTTCAGGTCGCCGATCAGCGCGCATATGGCATCCTTCGGGGATTGCGGCATATCCTGGTCCGTGATCTGCCTCAGGACCGAGACGATGGGCTCGATCGTCCAGGGCCTGACCCCGCCCCTGCGGCCGGTCACGGCTGCCGTGCACCGGAGCCCTTTCGAGGAGAGCCCCTCAATGCCTTCCCGGATGTGCGGGACGTTCGGGGAGCCTTCGGGCACGTAGGGAAGGACAGCCAGGCCGCGTTCGCCCAGGAGCTCCGACACCGCCCCCAGGAGGGCGGCGACCGCTTCACCCCTTACGCCGGGGGAAACAGTGAAGTCCTGGTAGGGGATGAAGAAGTCCCCGGGCAGGGTGATCACCCGGACGGCGTCCCTTAAGCCTGCCGTCTCCACCGAGTATTCCACGAGCGGGACCACCCCGCACAGGCCCTGCCCGTTCCGGGCGGCGAGGAGGAACAGCTTCTCCAGCCGGCTGCGGACCCCGAGGAAGTTCGTGCCGCGCTTGCTCTTGAAATCGGTCCCGTCGGCATTGTTGAAGTGGTCCCACCACACGAGGGGGTGCCGCAGGCCCTGGAAGGGGAGGTGGCATCCCGATTCGCATGCAAGCTCTCGACACAGGGGCACGTACCGTTCGATCTCCTCCCTGCCGGTTATGGTCTCCACCGTCACCATGAACGTCCTACCCCCTCTCGAAGGGTACAGGCCTTCGATCCCGTGCCCTTCGGTCACGCCACGCCCTCTCCCCCGGGGAGCGTGCAGCCCTCATCCTCATGCCCTATATCAGCACCTCTCCGGGCTGCTCGTGGCTCAGGAACTGGACCGGACTCGCCGAAAGCCCGTATGCGCCGGAATTCAGGACCGCGATCAGGTCTCCCTCCTCCGCCCGCTGGAGCTCCATGGACCCGAAGGTGTCCAGCGGGGTGCACAGGGGACCCACGATGGTGGCCTTTTCGCTGGGCCCGTCGAGCCGGTTCGCCACGGTGACGGGCATGGGCCTCCTGGCAAGGCTCTGTCCCAGGTTGCCCGAGGCGGCCAGGTGGTGGTGCATGCCCCCGTCCGTGACGAGAAAGACCTTGCCCCTGGATACCTTGCGGTACAGTACCCTGCAGAGGTAGAGGCCGCATTCCCCCACGAGGTACCGCCCGAGCTCCATCCTTACGCGGGTCCCCTTCAGGCTGCCTGCGTGCCTGAGGAGGATGCGTTCGAGCCCGGACCCGACCGCGGCAAGATCGAGGTCTGTTTCGTGCGAGAAGTAGGGTATGCCCAGCCCCCCTCCGATGTTGACCACCCTCAGGGGGGCGCCGGCGGACTCGCTCACCTCGACGGCATACCCGATGATCCGGTCGAAATGCTCCACGATGTTCGCGGCGCTCAAGTTCTGGGACCCGGAAAAGACGTGCACCCCCTGGAAGTCCAGGCGCTCGTCGCGCCTGATGGATTCGACGATCGCGGGCACCTGCTCCGAGTCGATGCCGAACTGCCGCGGCCCACCCATGCCCATGCCCGAACGGGTGAGCTCGAAGTCCGGGTTGACCCGGACCATGATCCTTGCCTCCCGGTTCTTCTCACTGCACAGCGACCTGATGAGCTCGAGCTCACGGGCGCTCTCGATGCTGATGCTGCCGATGTTCCACGACAGGGCATAGTCGAGCTCCGAGACCCTTTTCCCCGGCCCGGCGAAGCTCATCACGGACGGCGACACCCCCGCGACGATGGCCCGCTCCATCTCGCCCTTGGAGGAGATGTCGAGGCCGTCGTACAGGCTGCCCATGAGCCTGATGACGTCCAGGTTGGGATTGGCCTTGACCGCGTAGTACACCTCCACCCCTTCGGGCAGGAGGCTTCGCAGAAGCCGGTGGCGCTCCCGGATGACCGTATCGCTGTAGATGTAGAGGGGGGTGCCGAGGTCTTTCGCAATGTCCGGCACGGGCCTGTCCCCCACGAACAGAACGCCGTCCTGCTGCCGGAAGCGGGAGAGGGCCGAAAGCAGCGCGGTGTTGTTATTCATTGGCCACCTGCAGCTCTTTCCTGTCGAGCACAGCCTTCCTGATGGCCGCCCGATCGAGCTTGCCGTTGCTGTTCCTGGGCAGGCTGTCCCAGATCTCCACCTCGGAGGGCACCATGTAGGAGGGCATCCCGTCCCGGCAGTACTCCAGGATGTCCGTTTCCGTGAGGGCCGCCTGCCCGGTCAGGGAGACGACCGCGAGCACGGACTGGCCGTAGGTCTCGTGGGGGACTCCCAGGGCGACGGCATCCGCGACGCCGCTGCACTGGTAGATGACCTCCTCCACCTCCGTGGGGCTGATCCGGTTCCCGGCGCACTTGATCATCTCGTCCCACCTCCCGATGAAGTAGAGCAGCCCCTCCTCGTCGATCCTCACCTGGTCGCCCGAGTACACCACCATCTCCCGCAGGGGCACCTCCGGAGGCTGGAGGGGGTTGGGCCTGAACCTGACCGCGGTGAGCCCGGGGTCGTTCCAGTACCCTTGGGACACGAGGACCCCCCGGTGGACGAGCTCCCCGGTCCCGCCCGGCTGTACTGGCCGGTCGCCCGGGCCGAGCACCATGATCTCCTCGCCAGGGACCGCCCGGCCGATGGAGCTGGGGTGCTTCTCCACCAGCTCGGGAGGGAGATAGGTGGACCTGAAGGCCTCGGTGAGGCCGTACATGAGAAAGATCTCGGTGTGCGGCAGCCTCCTTTTCAATTCGAGGACCAGGTGGGCCGGGATCGCGCCGCCGGAGTTCGTGATGTACCTCAGGGAGCTCATGGCCGTGCCTTCCCAGGGGACCTGCAGGAGCTGGATCCAGGTGTGGGCGACCGATGCGAGCCCGGTGATTTCGTACCGCTCCACTGCCTTGATGATGTCCCTGGGGAAGAGGTAATCGGCAAGAACGATCTGGGCGCACTGGCCGAAGGCCGTGGTGAGCTGGTTCAGGCCGTAGTCGAACCCGAAGGAGAGGATGCTCAGCAGGCGGTCGCCGGGGGTGATCTTCAGGTACTCGGAGATCTTGCACATGCCCGCCATGATGTTCTGATGGCTCAGGACGACCCCCTTGGGTTTGCCCGTGGACCCCGACGTGTACAGGATCGCCGCGAGGTCGTGCTCCGAGACGTGGACCCCGGGGACGGACCCTCCCGGCCTGTCCATGATCTCGCCCCACTCAATGACGGAAATGCCGGGAGGCGCCTCGATGTCCCGGACGGGGCCGATGGAAATGACAGTTTGAAGGCTATTGACCTCATGGATGACGTCCGTGAGGGACGTGAGCCTGCTGGCCGTGGTGATGAGGATGCGGGCGCCTGAATCGTTGAGGATGTGCACCGCCTGGCCGGGCTTCGACAGCCGGTTGATGGGGACGAAGACCCCGCCCGCCATGCTTATGCCGAAGATGGACATGATCTTCTCGAACATCTTCTCCAGGTAGAAGCAGACCCGGTCGCCTTTTTCCACCCCGAGGTCCCTGAGAAACCTCCCGAGCCTCTCGCTCCCTTCGCAGAGCTCCCCGTAGGTGATCGTGCTGCTTCCCTGGAAGGCGGCCGTCTTGTCGGCGCATGCGTCCCTGGCGCTTGTGATCAGGTCGGCAACGACCCGTTTCCTGTCGTGTACGGGAATCGACGCGTTCTCGCTTTCATGAGCCGGTTTCATCGTAACCTCCCGCTTCCATGGCAGACCCCATTTCCTGAAGGGCCTTCGTTATCAAGGCGAACAGCGATTCCTTGAACTCGGGTCGGGTGAAGGTGTGGTCGGCCCCGCTGATGTGGGACACCTTGATGCCCCCGTTCTTCCCGAGGGCTTTCCTCGCCTTGGGGGAAAGCATGATGTCTTGAAACTCCCGCGCCACGTAGTCGTTGGTGCTCAGGATGCAGTGGACCGGGATCGAGACGGCCCTGAGGCTGCGCAGGAACGAGTCGGGGGTGAAGGCCGGGAGCGTGTCGGGCCTTTCCCCGACCGCGCCCTTCAGGGCGTGCGCGGCGGATGCACCCAGGAACCTGGCGCCTGCGGACAGGGACGCCCTGAAGTCGATCTGCCCTTTCAGCACCCTGGTCCAGAAGCCTCTGTCGGACAGGCGCTCCTTGTAGTAGTGCTTCCGGTAGACGTTCACGTGGTCCCTCACGAAGGGGTTGCACAGGATCAGCCCTGCCAGCGCACCCTCGTGCCGGGAGGCATACAGGACGCCAGCCGTTGCCCCGTCGCAGAGCGACCAGATGAACCTCCTCGACCCCGGCAGCACGGCCTCGATGTACTGCACCGCGGCGTGTATGGAGGGCCCTGCGCCTTCAGCCTCGACCGAGGGCCCTTCGCTGTCCCCCATGCCCTCGTAGTCGAACCTGAGCACGGCCAGGCCCCGCGCGCACAGGCGGCGCGCCAGCTGCACGTACAGGCGGTGGCTCCCGTAGCGGATCTGCGGCCCGCCGGACACGACGATGACGGCGTCGGGGCAGGGCCCCCGGGGCTCGGGCATGTGCAGGACGCCGTAGAGCCTGTTTCCGTTGCAGGAGAACTGGACCGCTTCTTCCACGGCTACCCCCGCCTCCCGATGTCCGCCGCCCACCGCACGGTGCGCGTGGCGGCCTCCGGGCACTCCCAGCGCCAGTACCGGTCCCAGAACGGCTCGGCCTGGATGTGGTCGAAGCTCACCTCCGCCCCTGCCCCCTCGAGCATGTCCCGGTACGCGCCCAAGGCGAAGGACGGCCTGTCTCCCTGGGATATGGACAGCACGAGGACGGGGCAGCGCGGGCTCTGCTGCACGGGCCTGCGTGAGACCGCAAGGAAGCTGTCGAACAGAGCCCTCGTGATGGGGTAGCCGATCACGTTCACCTCTCCCCGGTCGGCCAGGTCCTTCTCGAGGCCTGCCACGGTGGTCCCGCCGCCTGCGCTCCCGACGATCTCCGAGGCGATGGCCCTCCTCATGAACTGCCTGATGTACAGGGCAAAATCGAGCACAGGCTCCCAGAGGACGAGGAACGGCACGGCGGGGTCCTCCTGAGCGCGGAGCAGGGCGAGCCCTCCCCCGAGCCTCAGCCCGAGCAGGGCTGCATGCCGTGCACCCGTCTCGGCCCGCAGGGCCTCCACGGCTGCATCGAGGTCTTCCATCCAGGATGGTATCTCCACCTCTGTCAGCTCACCTTCGCTGTCTCCGCAGCCGCTCATGTCGAAGCGCAGCACCGGGTACCCGATCCCGCTCAGGGCGCGGCACACCTTCACCATGGCGGTATGCGACATGTTGTGCTCTTCCGTGAAGGGGTGGCAGTACACGATGCCCGTCCCCCCGGGGACGGGAGAGTCGGGCCGGTAGAGGACGCCCAGGAGCCTGCGTCCGAGGCTCCCGGAAAAGAAGAAGATCCGTTCGGTCGCCATACCCATGACCTTTACTGGAGCTTGCTCCTCACCAGCTCGGCCAGAGTGCCCACGGTTTCGAACGCCTCTACGGAAAGCTCGTCGTCGCTGAACATGAACCCGAACCTGTCTTCCAGGGCCAGGATGAGATTGGTCACCGCCATTGAGTCGAGGATGTTTCCCACCAGCTTGAAATCTTCGATGAGCATGTCTCGCTTGATGTCGCCCCCGGTGGTGCTCAGGATGACATCAATGATTTCGTCCAGCAATTTCATAAGCAATAACCCCTTATCTTGACCTTCCTAGGATTATGATAAGGGGCTGGCCGGTGAAAAAAACAGCCAGCACAGGTCAATCATGAAGGAATCGTTTCCGCGCCGGGGTGACGGCCGCCTCGCGCCGGGCCCACTGTCCGTAGAACCCGCAGGAAAAGATGTCCCGCCGGGTGCTCGAGAGCAGGCCCGGAGGGGAATCCTGTGCTTGAAAACGACCCTGTTCCGTGCAATACTCTGACCGCATTTTCAGGAGGGAGGAAGAGAACTTAACCATGAGAAGCCATGCCGCGAAGAGGTCCTTTGAAAAGGCCCCGCACCGGGCCCTGCTCAAGGCCAACGGATTCACCGACGAGGAGATCGCGCGCCCCTTCGTGGGCGTCGTGAACTCGGCAAACGAGATCATCCCAGGCCACATCCACCTGAACACCATCGCCCGAGCCGCGAAGGACGGCGTGCGCATGGCGGGCGGAACGCCCATGGAGTTCCCGGTCATCGGCATCTGCGACGGGATCGCCATGAACCACGCGGGCATGCACTACTCGCTCCCGTCCCGGGAGATCATCGCGGACTCCATCGAGCTCGTGGTCATGGCCCACGCCTTCGACGCGCTGATTCTGATCCCCAACTGCGACAAGGTCGTGCCGGGCATGCTCATGGCCGCCCTGCGGCTCAACATCCCGGCCATCGTGGTGTCAGGAGGCCCCATGCTCGCGGGGATGCACCGGGGCAGGCCCGTGGATCTCATCTCCGTGTTCGAGGGCATCGGCCAGTACAAGGCAGGCACGATAACCGAGCAGGACCTCGTGGAGCTCGAAGGGTGCGCCTGCCCCACGGCAGGGAGCTGCTCGGGCATGTTCACGGCCAACTCCATGAACTGTCTTACCGAGGCCCTGGGGCTCGGCCTTCCCGGGAACGGCACGGTCCCGGCGCCCTTCTCGGAGCGGGTCAGGCTCGCCAAGCAGGCGGGCATGAAGGTCATGGAGCTCCTCGAAAAAGACATCAAGCCTCGCGACATCGCCACGCCGGAGGCCTTCAACAACGCCATCGCCGTGGACATGGCCCTGGGCTGCTCCACCAACACGGTCCTGCACGTGCCGGCCGTTGCCCACGAGGCGGGGATCGCGCTGAACCTCGACGACTTCGACCGCATGAGCAGGAAGGTGCCCCACCTCTGCTCCCTCTCCCCGGCCGGCCCCCACCACATCGAGGACCTCTACCGGGCAGGCGGCATCCAGGCCGTGATGAAGAGGCTCGAAGGCCTGAACGTCCTCGACCGGAGCGTCATGACCGCCACCGGAGCGACCCTGGGGGACAACATTGCGAAGGCCGAGATCCTCGACGACGACGTGATCCGGCCGCTGGAGAAGGCCTACCACCAGGAGGGCGGGATCGCGATCCTGCGCGGCTCGCTGGCGCCCGACGGGGCGGTGGTGAAGCAGTCGGGCGTCGCCCCGGAGATGATGAAGAGGGAAGGAATCGCCAGGGTCTTCGACTCCGAGGACGAGGCGCAGGAGGCCATCATCGGGGGAAGGATCAAGACCGGCGATGTCGTGATCATCAGGTACGAGGGCCCCAAGGGAGGGCCGGGCATGCGGGAGATGCTCACGCCCACGTCTTCCATCGCGGGCATGGGGCTCGATCGCGACGTGGCGCTGATCACCGACGGCAGGTTTTCCGGAGGCACGAGGGGAGCGGCCATCGGCCATGTCTCGCCCGAGGCGGCCTCGGGCGGACCGATCGCGTTCGTGCGTGACGGCGACCGCATCCTCATCGACATCCCCAACCGCAGGCTCGACCTGCTCGTGGAGGCCCCTGAGCTCGAGAAACGCAGGCAGGGGTGGAATCCCCCGGTGAAGGAGCTCACCGGCGTGCTCAAGCGCTACGCCGGGATGAGCCTGTCCGCAGACAAGGGGGCCCGATACAGGGACTGATGAAAGAGGCCAGGTTCTGGACACGTCTCGACGGCTCGCGGGTGCAGTGCCACCTGTGCCCCCAGCTGTGTAAAATTTCCGAAGGGAAGACCGGCTTCTGCGGGGTGAGGAAGAACGTGGGCGGAACGATCCAGAGCCTCGTGTGGGGCAGGTCCATCGCGGCGAGCGTGGATCCGGTCGAGAAAAAGCCCCTGTACCATTTCCTCCCGGGCTCGCTGACGTTCTCCATCGCCACGGTGGGCTGCAACCTCAGGTGCGCCTTCTGCCAGAACGCGGACATCTCCCAGTACCCCCTCCACACAGGCGGGGTCACCGGCGAGGAGCTGCCCCCGGAAGAGGTCGTCAAGGCGGCCCTGGCCAGGAAGTGCGCGAGCATCTCGTACACCTACACCGAGCCCACGATCTACCTCGAGTACGCCCTGGACACCGCGAAGCTGGCCCGTGAGCAGGGCCTCGCCAATATCATGGTCACGAACGGCTTCATCAACCCGGACATCGTGAAGAGCGACCTGGCCGGGCTCATCGACGCCGCGAACATCGACCTGAAGTCCTTCTCGGAAGATTTCTACAAGAGGCTCTGCAAGGCCAGGCTCGGGCCTGTGCTCGACGCGATCCGGGCATATCACGAGGCAGGGGTCCTGATCGAGATCACCACGCTCATCATCCCCGGGGAGAACGACTCGCCCGGGGAGCTCAGGCAGATCGCCCGGTTCATCGCTTCGGTGAGCCCGGGGATCCCCTGGCACCTGAGCCGGTACTACCCCGGGTACCACTACGAGAGCGCACCGCCGACCCCGGTGGAGGAGCTCGAGGAGGCCCGGAACATCGGCCTTCAGGAAGGCCTGTTCTTTGTGTACACAGGGAACGTGCCCGGGCATCCGGGCGAGAGCACCTACTGCCCCGGGTGCGGGCACACCATCATCGACCGGAAGGGATATCTGATTGCAAGACAGGACATGAAGGGCGATACCTGTATCAGGTGCGGGAGAACCATATCAGGGAGGTTCACGTGAAGCTTCAGAGCTACATTCTCAAGGTGACGGACGCCAAGAAGGCCGACATCAGAAAGGCGCTCAAGGAGGCCGGGATCGAGGTCCGGGCCATTACCGAGATCTATACCGAAGATGCCGGAGAGGGGAAAGATGCCGAGAAAAAAGCAGACGGAAACGGGTGACCTTGGCCACAAGGTCAAGTCCGGGTGGGAGATTCTCAAGGACAGGCTTGACGACGTCGAGGCCTACAACCGGGAGTACCTCGCCTTCCTGAGCTCCGTGAAGACCGAGCGGGAGGCGGTTGCCTACATCAGGGAGACCTCCAGGGGCGTCAGGGACTTCATCCTCATCGAGAACCGGGGCAAGGTCGTGGCCTGCTGCAGGAAGGGCAGGCTCCCCCTGAAGGATGGCGTGAGGCTCGTGGTCGCGCACATCGACTGCCCCCGGCTCGACCTCAAGGCCAACCCCCTCTACGAGGACGTCGATTTCGCCATGCTCAAGACCCACTACTACGGCGGCATCAAGAAGTACCAGTGGCTCGCCAGGCCGTTGGCCATCCACGGGGTGGTGGTGAAGGAGGACGGCAGGGTGGTGGACGTGGTCATCGGCGAGGATGCGAACGACCCGTGCTTCACCATCGAAGACCTGCTCCCCCACCTGGCCCAGAACGTCCAGTACTCGAAGAAGCTCTCCGACGCGTTCCAGGGCGAGAAGCTCAACATCATCGTAGGCTCCCGGCCCGACCTTGAGCTCAAGGAGAACAAGGTCAAGGAGCGCGTGCTCGGGATGCTCCGCGACAGGTACGGTATCGTGGAGCAGGACTTCATCTCTGCCGACCTGGAGATCGTGCCCTCAGGGCCTGCCCGCGAGGTGGGCTTCGACCGGTCGCTCGTGGGCGGCTACGGCCAGGACGACCGCGTCTGCTCCTGGGCGGCCTACGCCGCGGCGCGCGACGCGCGGAAGACGCCCCACACCGCCATCTCGCTCCTGGTGGACAAGGAGGAGATCGGCAGCGAGGGCAACACCGGTGCCCAGAGCAGGTTCATAGAGGAGCTGCTGTGGGAGCTCGGCGAGCGGTTCAAGGAAGAGGTGGTGCCCTCCCGGGTGCTCTACCGCTCGAAGGCCATCTCCGGCGACGCCAACGGCGCGCTGGACCCGGACTACCCCGAGGTGCACGAGAAGCTGAACGCGGCCAGGATGGGATACGGCGTGTGCATCACCAAGTTCACGGGCGCCAGGGGCAAGGTGGGCTCCAGCGAGGCGTCTGCCGAGTACATGGCGTACGTCCGCTCCATCCTGAACAGGAGGGGCGTGCCCTGGCAGACGGGCGAGCTGGGCAAGGTGGACGAGGGCGGCGGCGGCACGGTGGCCAAATTCCTCGCCCAGTACGGCATGGACATCGTGGACATGGGTCCTGCGCTCCTGTCGATGCATTCGCCCTTCGAGCTCTCCTCGAAGGTCGACACCTTCTCGACCTATCTCGCCTACCGGGCGTTCATGGAGGAGGTATGAAGGAGAAGGTGCTGGAACACATCGGGTCCCTCGCGGGGGGGCTCGTGCACAACCTGAACACCCCGCTCATGTGGGTCATGGGCAGGGCCCAGCTCCTCCAGGCGAGGAACGAGCGGCTCGAATCCTTCAAAGACCTCCCCGACGACCAGCTCGCGGCCATGAAGGAGAAGAACGACAAGGACCTGCGCTCCATCCTCGAGGGCGCGGACAAGATCGACCATGCCCTGAAAGCTTTGGGGTACAAGATCCAGATGGTCTCCGAGGGCTACACCTCCATCGAGCTCAGGGAGTACCTGGAGATGGAGCTCAACTTCCTCATGGCGGACATGCGCTTCAAGCACGAGACCAAGCGCGACCTGAATCTCGGGTCCCGGTCCTGCTACGTCAGGACCGACTACAGCGCCCTGTCTTACGCCTTCACGGGCATCATCGACGCCGTCATCAAGGCCACCGAACGGGGCAGGACCTTGAGCATCGCCCTGGAAAACGACGCCATCCGCATCGCCTGCCCGGAGCTCGACCTCACCCCGGAGATCAGGGACACGGTGGAGGACTTGTGCTGCGGGCTCAAGGAGCACGCGGACATCACCATCGACGGCACGGGCGGCTTCGAGGTGTCGCTCTGGCTCAAGGATTCCTGATGGCCTGCACGATCGTCTGCCCTGCCTGCGGCCGCTACACCGGGGTGTACCGGAGCCCGGTGCCCACCGTGGACATCATCATCGAGCATCAGGGCGGCATCGTCATGATCAGGCGGAAGAACCCGCCCTTCGGGTGGGCGCTGCCGGGCGGGTTCGTGGACTACGGCGAGACCGTGGAGGACGCGGCTTCTCGGGAAGCCCTCGAGGAGACGGGGCTTAAGCTCGAGGACGTGAGGATGTTCCACGTGTACTCGGACCCGGCCCGGGACCCGCGCGGGCACACCATCACCACGGTCTTCGCGGCGCGGGGGGAAGGGTCGCTCGCGGCGGGCGACGATGCCGGGGACGCTGCCGTGTTTCCCGGGAACGCCCTGCCGGAAGAGATCGCCTTCGACCACGCCCGCATCCTGGGCGACTATTTCGCCTGGAAGGCGGGGAACAAGGGCAGGGGGATGCTGAAGCCGTGACCGGACCGAAGGAAGTCTACCTCATCGACGGCAGCTCGTACATCTACCGGGCGTTCTACGCCATGCGCAACCTCTCCACGTCGGCAGGGATGCCCACGAACGCCATCTACATCTGTTCCCGCATGCTCATCAACCTGCTCAAGGAAAGGAACCCTGAGCACGTCTGCTTCGTGCTGGACGCCAAGGGCCCGACCTTCCGCCACGAGCTCTACGCGGACTACAAGGCCACACGGCAGCGGATGCCCGACGACCTCTCGGTCCAGATCCCCTACATCCTCGAGATCGTGGACGCCCTGGGCATCCCCATGAAGAGCAGACAGGGCCACGAGGCGGACGACATCATCGCGGCCGTGGCGAAGGGCTGCGGCCCGGGGTGCAGGGTGTACGTGGTCTCCGGGGACAAGGACCTCATGCAGCTCGTGGGCGGGGACGTGGTGGTGTGGGACACGCTGACGGGCAAGGTCTACGACCGGCAGGCCGTGTTCGAGAAGTTCGGCGTCTACCCCGAGTTCATCCCGGACCTGCTGGCCATCATGGGCGATTCCTCGGACAACATCCCCGGCGTGCCGGGCATCGGCGCCAAGGGTGCGGCAGCCCTCATCCAGGCCCACGGCCACGTGCGCGACATCATCGAGCAGGCGGACAACATCAGGACCCCCAAGCTCATGAACGCCATCAAGGGGCACACCCGGGAGCTCCTCCACAGCCTGGCCCTCGTGACCCTGGACAGCGGCATGGAGCTCGACTTCACGGTGGGCGACCTCGTGAGGAGGGAGCTCGACCGTGAACGGCTCACCGACATCTTCAGCAGGCTCGAGTTCAAGGCCCTCCTCACAGAGATGGGTCTCGAGAAGGCCCCCCGGGAGGCCATCGAGCATAACGGCAGGATCGAGCTCGCCTGCAGGTCCGACCTTGACGGCGAGGCGGGCATGTACCTCGTCCCGGGCATCGGCTCCGCCATTGCCCAGGGCGACGACGCCTGGGTCTGCCTCGATCGCGAGCGCTGCCTCGAGCCCATGGCGAGCCCCGGAGCGCGCCTGGTCATGCATGACGCCAAGCAGGCCTTCGTGCAGGCCATCCCCAAAGGGATCGGGACCGGTGTTGGCATCGACGACGTCATGCTCGCCGCCTACTGCCTCGACGCCTCCAACGGGACCGTGAGCCTCGAAGACCTGGCCAAGGTCCACCTGGACAGGGAGGTGCCCCGGGAGCGGGACCTGCTGGGCTCCGGCAGGAACTCCCTGAGCATGGCCGATGTCGACGAAGGGACTCTGGCCGGGTACCTCGCCGGCCACGCATGCGTGCTCGTGCCCCTCAGGGACAGGCTTGAGGTCCTCATGAAGGAGGCGGGGGTCGAGGGGATCTACCGCGACATCGAGATACCGCTCACCAAGGTGCTCGCCGCCATGGAGGCCAACGGCGTGCTCCTCGACACGAGCAGGCTTCAGGTCATCGCCCGTGAGATCGACGGATTTCTCAAGGACATGGAAGGCCGCATCTATTCCATGGCGGGCCAGGAGTTCAACATCAACTCCCCCAAGCAGCTGGGCGAGATCCTGTTCGAGAAGCTCGGCCTTCCCGCGGCCAGGAAGACCAAGACCGGGTACTCCACGGACAGCAAGGTCCTCGAGTCCCTGGCCGCGAAGCACGACCTGCCCCTGGCCATCCTCGAGTACCGGATGTACGCGAAGCTGAAGAATACCTACGTGGACGCCCTGCCCGAGATGATCGACCCCCGGACCGGCCGCATCCACACCCGGTTCAACCAGGCGGTCACGGCAACGGGCCGGATCTCGTCCTCCGAGCCCAACCTCCAGAACATCCCCATCCGCACCGACATGGGCCGCAGGATCAGGCAGGCCTTCGTGGCGCCGCCGGGGTACCTCATCCTGAGCGCGGACTACTCCCAGATCGAGCTGCGCATCCTTGCCCACATCACCGGGGATGCGACCCTGCGCCAGGCCTTTACCGAAGGCGTCGACATCCATGCCAAGACCGCCTCCGAGATCTTCGGCATCCCCTTAGACCAGGTGGTGGAGGCGCAGCGCCGGGTGGCCAAGACCATCAACTTCGGCATCATGTACGGCATGGGCGCCCACAAGCTCTCCCAGGAGCTGAGGATCAAGCGGGACACGGCCAGGCAGTACATCGACAGCTACCTCGCGAGGTACGCGAGCATCCGCGAGTACATGGACGCCATGGCCGTTAAGGCCGAGGAGGAGGGCTGCGTCACCACCCTGCTGGGCAGGCGCAGGTCCATCCCGGAGATCAGGTCAGCGAACTTCAACGAGCGAGAAGCGGGCCGCAGGATCGCCATCAACACCCCCATCCAGGGCACGGCAGCGGACATCATCAAGATCGCCATGGTGAGGATCCACGAGAAGCTTGCGGGCATGAAGAGCAGGATGATCCTCCAGGTCCACGACGAGCTCGTGTTCGAGGCCGATCTCGCCGAGGTCGACGAGCTCAAGGCCCTCGTGAAGCACGAGATGGAAAACGCCATGCCGCTCGAGGTGCCGGTGCGCGTGGACATCGGGGTGGGGAAGAACTGGGCTGAGGCGCATTGAGATAGCAGGGAAGGGTAAGGAAGAAGAAGTCGGAAGTCGGAGAAGAAGCGGCCCTCTGGGGCCGCTTTTTTCATTGATTTGGTAGAGGGCTGCGGCCCGGCGGACAGTGAACGCTTCTGATCAGGAAACGAGGGGCAGGAGTCCGGCCTGCCCCTCGTTCAGAGTGTCTGTCTAGCGCATGCCGAGGACGGCGCGGGAGACGACCACGCGCATGATCTCGTTGGTGCCCTCGTAGATCTGGGTGATCTTGGCATCGCGCATGAGGCGCTCCACCGGGTACTCCGAGGAGTAGCCGTAGCCGCCCAGGATCTGGACCGCCTCGATGGTGGCGTCCATGGCCGTGTCGGAGGCGTACATCTTCGCCATGGCCGCTTCCTTCTCGAAGTGCATGTGGTTGCTCTCGAGCCATGCGGCTTTCAGGATGAGGAGCTCGGAGGCGTCGATGCGGGTGGCCATGTCGGCCAGCTTGAACTGGGTGGCCTGGAAGCTGGAGATGGGCTTGCCGAACTGCACCCTCTCCTTGGAGTAGTTCACCGACTCCTCGAGGGCTGCCTTGGCGATCCCCAGCGCCTGGGACGCGATGCCGATGCGGCCGGAGTCCAGCGTGGTGAGCATCTGCTTGAAGCCGTTGCCCGGGTCGCCCAGGATGGAGTCCTTGGGGATGCGGGCGTCCACGAACACGAGCTCCGAGGTCCCGGAGCCGCGGATGCCCAGCTTCTCCTCGACCTTGCCCACGGAGAAGCCCTCACAGGCCTCGAGATCGATAACGAACTGGGTGATGCCCTTGTATCCCTTGTCCTTGTCCGTGACAGCGGCCACCACCGCGTACTTGGCGATGTTGCCGTTGGTGATGAACTTCTTCTCGCCGTTTAAGATCCAGGAATCGCCATCCAGGACCGCGGTGGTCTTCATGCCGGCAGGGTCGGAGCCCGCGTTGGCCTCGGTGAGGCCGTAGCAGCCGCACGCCTCGCCGCTGGCGACCGGGGTGCTGAACTTCTTGCGCTGCTCTTCGGTGCCGAAGGTGTACACCGGGAAGCCGTACAGGGAGTTGTTCACGGACATGATCACGCCGTGGCTCGCGCAACCCCTGGAGATCTCGGTGAGGATCAGGGCGTAGGCCACGTAGTCCATGCCGGCCCCGCCGTACTCGGAGGGGATCGCCACGCCCATGAAACCGTTCTCCGCCATCTTCTTCAGGACTTCGTCGCTGTGCTTGTGGGTCTTGTCCACTTCGGCGGCAATGGGCTTGAGCTCCTGGTCGGCAAACTTCTTTGCCATCTCTTTTACCATCTTGTGCTCGTCGCTTAGTGCAAAGTTCATACATATCCTCCTGTGTTGGTGGTGAAACCTCTTGCATTCGATATCCATGACCTGCGATGCGAAAAAATCACGTGAAAAAAAGGGGCTGCATCTGAACGGCCATTCATTTTGTTCTTACTTCTTTGGCCTGCCCCTGTCAACATCATCCCTGTGGAAACAGGCGGTGACGGTTCAATCGGTCCTTGAAAAAATTGCCCTTCCCGGCGTCAAGTGTTTGGTATATAATCGAAAGTCATCGCATACCTAGGAGGATACATTTTATATGAGAAGCGTATTCAATTTTAATCCCGGTCCCGCAATACTCCCCGAGCCGGTGCTCGAAAGCACGAGCAAGGCCATTCTGAGCTTCGCCAACACCGGCATGTCCATCATGGAAATCAGTCATCGATCTAAGGACTTCGATGCTCTGCTCGGCGAAACCCAGTCCCTGATCTCCGAGATCATGGGCATCCCCGAGAACTACAAGGTCCTCTTCCTCCAGGGCGGCGCGAGTCTCCAGTTCGCGCAGATCCCCATCAACCTGCTCCCAGCCGGCAAGACGGCCGACTACATAGACACCGGAAATTTCTCGAAGAACGCCATCAAGGAGGCGCAGAAGCTCGGCAACGTGAACATCGCCGCCTCCACCAAGGACGACAAGTACACCCGCATCCCCGAGCAGGGCGAGCTGAAGCTCACACCCGGTGCGGCCTATGTCCACATCACCTCGAACAACACCATCGAAGGCTCCCAGTGGAAGACGTTCCCCGAAACCGGAGACGTCCCGCTCATCGCCGACATGTCCTCCGACATCCTCTCGAAGGCCATCGACGTGAGCAAGTTCGGCCTCATCTATGCCGGCGCACAGAAGAACATGGGCCCTGCGGGCGTCACCATCGTGATCATCCGCAAGGATCTGGCGGACCTCTGCCCGGACAACGTGCCCAACATCCTGCAGTACGCCACCCAGATCAAGAACGACTCCTGCTACAACACCTGCCCCGTGACAGCCATCTTCGTGGTGCACGAAGTGATGAAGTGGCTCAAGGACATGGGCGGACTCAAGGAGATGGAGAAGCTCAACGAGAAGAAGGCCGCCATGGTCTACGACGTGCTGGACAACTCGGACGGCTTCTACAAGGGCGGGGTGCAGAAGCCCTACCGCTCGCTCATGAACGTCACCTTCAGGCTCCCCTCCGAAGAGCTCGAAGAAGCGTTCGTCTCCCAGGCGGGCAAGAAAAATCTCAAAGGCCTCAAGGGGCACCGCTCCGTGGGCGGCATCCGCGCCTCCATCTACAACGCGTTCCCCATCGAAGGCGTCCAGGCCCTGGTCGACTTCATGGCCGATTTCCAGAAGGCGAACAAGTAACCAGATAGCAGACGCGGGCAGAGAAGCGCTTCTCTGCCCGCCTTTCCCTTCCCGCGCCTCCCCAGACGTACGGACATACAGGGCAATCTGCATAAGATTATTACGATTGACAGCGCATATAACTGACGTTATATAACACGACAGGACAATTTGGGGACAGACCATGCCGGCAAAGAGCAAGTTCACAGCCGAGGACATCATCAACGCGGCATTTGAGATCGCCCGCAGCGTGGGGGAGGAGAACTGCTCTGCGCGGGCCATCGCCCAGAGGCTGAAATCCTCCACCATGCCCATCTACTCCTGCCTGAACTCCATGCGGGAGCTCGAGGAGGCGGTGCTCAAGAAGGCCATCGACGTGCTCATCGAGTACGAAACCAGGAAGCGCACCGGTGACGTCTTCCTGGACATGGGCATCGGCTACATCATGTTCGCCAAGAACGAGAAGCACCTCTTCAGGATGCTCTTCCTCTCCGAGAAGAGGGGATCGAAGGGCAACGCCAGGAAGCGCTTCCGCGAGTACGTCCTGGGCGCCCTGATGAATGCACTGAGCGGCTTCGAGCCCCTGGAGGGCTTTTCCGAGGACCAGAAGATGGGGCTCATCGACCGGATGTGGATCTTCTGCCACGGGCTGGCCATGCTCCTGAACAACTCCATCATCGACGACATCGACGAGAAGCAGGTCTCCGAGCTGCTCCTGGACATGGGCATCTTCGTGATCCGGGGGGAGCGGGCGAGGAAGAAGATCTACGAACACAGCGACGTGCAGCGTTTTCTCACGATCTCCGGCTTCGGTTATCTCGCCCAACAGAAAGGTATCAGCTTCAAATTGTTCTGAAAAGAGTGTAGTGTACGAAAACAAAGCACGTTGACGGGCCCGGATGAGCACCCAGGGGTTCCCTGCTCCGAAGAGGGCAGTCCTTCGGCACCGGCCTTTTCCCTTTGCGGGCATGCACTTTCAGGGAGTTCAGCACGAGATTTCTTCAGATCAGGGGAGGTTGCATGCCATCACGTACGAGGCTCCTGCGGACAGCGGCGGCGCTGCTGGCCATGTCCTGGCTCTTCTCCGGCTGTATGCCGCCGAAGCACATGATCATCCAGTCCATGAACCCCATCATGAACGACATGAATCTCGCCATCAACCGCAACCCGGACGTCGACACGGTCCGGGACGCCATGCCCGCCGGGCTGATCCAGCTCGACGGCTTCATCACCTCGGCCCCCAACAACACCCTGCTCCTGACCGCCGCGGAAGCCTATTTCGGCTACACCTTCGCGTTCGTGGAGGAAAACGACAGGGAGCGGGCGGGCTTCCTCTATCTCAAGGCGCGTAACTACGCCTTAAGGGCCCTCGTGGGGGCCGGGGAATCCTCGGTGCGTTTCGTGGACCAGCCCCTCGATGCGCTCACCGTCTCACTGAAGGGATTCGGCAGGGGCGACGCGCCCGCCCTGTACTGGTCGGCCAGCTGCTGGATGGCCTGGGCAGGGCTGAACGTGAACAAGCCCGAAGTGCTCGTGGCCATCCCCAAGATCGAGGCCATGCTCTTACGGTGCGTGGAGCTGGACGAGACCTTCTACCACGGCGGGGCCCACGCCGCACTGGGGGCCTTCTACGCCTCCCGGGCAAAGGTCATCGGCGGCGATCCGGACAAGGCAAGGGCGCACTTCAAGCGGGCCTTCGAGATCTCCGATTCGAAGGTCCTGTTCTTCCACCTGCTGTACGCGCAGTACTACTGCTACCAGATCCAGGACCGCGATCTGTACGAAAAGACGCTGAGCGGGGTGATCGCGGTCCCGGTGGATCACTTCCCGGACAAAAACTTCCCCAACGAGGTCGCCAAGAGGAAGGCCCGGGTGATGCTTGAGAAAATCGATGAATATTTTTAGGGCGGTCAGTCAGGAATGAGGAGGTTCATTCGAATGAAGTCGAAGTTTGCTTTCTGTGTTCTCATGGCGGTCCTCATGTTTGCGTGGACGGAAGTCCGGGCGGAAAAGGTCGTGTTGAAGATGGCCACCATCGCGCCCAAGGGCTCGAATTTCATGAACACGTACGAAGAGATCGTGCGCATGGTCAAGGAGCGGACCAGGGGCGAGGTGGAGATCAAGATCTACTGGGGCGGCGTGCAGGGTGACGAGAAGGACGTGTTCCGGAAGATCAAGCTAGGCCAGCTCCACGGCGGCGGGTTCATGGGCCCGGGCCTGGGCGAGATCGTGCCCGAGGTGCGGGTCACCGAGATCCCGTACTTTTTCCAGAACTATGAGGAAGTATCCTATGTGCGCGGGGCCCTCAGAGACTACATGAACAGGCGCTTCGAGGAGAAGGGCTTCGTGGTGCTCGGGTGGATGGACCTGGGCTTCATCTACACCTTCTCCAAGGTGCCGCTCACCTCGCTGGAGGTGGCACGCAAGCAGAAGTGGTGGACGCTGGAAGGCGAGCCCATCGGGCGCGAGACCTTCAAGGCCTTAGGGATCTCGCCCATCTCCCTGTCCATCACCGACGTGGCCACGTCTCTGTCCACGAACATGATCGACGCCGCCAACACCACCCCCTACGGCGCTGTGGCCTTCCAGTGGTACTCGCGGTTCAAGTACATCGGCGAGTTCCCCACCACGAACATCAACGGGGCCACCATCGTGAGCAAGAAGCAGTGGGACAGGATCTCGCCGGAGAACCGGAAGATCATCATGCAGGTGGGCAGGGAATGCCATGCCAGGCTCGAGCAGGCCACCCGGAAAGAGGATGAGGAGTGCGTGAAGATCCTGCTCAAGTCCGGCATCAAGGTGGTGAAGACCGGCCCCAACATGGAGAAGGACCTGAAGTACATCTTTGACGGGGCCAGGACCTGCAGGGAGAACCTCGTGGGCAGGATCTACTCCCGGGAGCTCCTCGACAGGGTCATTGCGCTGCGGGACGAATACCGCCGCACCCACCCCAACGCCGCCCCCATCCGCCTGCAGTAGGGAGGCCGGAATGCGCTGTCCGGTGTGCGGCTGCGACTTCGAGGGGCGCTCCCTTATGACCTGCCCCGAGTGCGGTGGGAGGATCGGTGAGGCGGGCCCCTTCGTGAAGGCGCTCACCTGGGTGGAGGACGGGGTCATCTCGCTCATCCTCGTGGGCATGGTCCTCCTCGTGCTCGCCCAGATCGTGCTGAGAAACTTCTATGCCACCGGGATCATGGGCGGCGCCGAGATGGTGCGCCACCTCGTGCTCTGGGTGGCGTTCCTGGGGGCCGGCATCGCCGCGCGGGAGAGGAAGCACATCAAGATCGACCTCGTGCAGCGCATCTTCCGCACCGGGCTGACGAGGAGGCTCTCGGACGTGATCACCGACCTCTTCACCACCGCGGTCTGCGGGGTGCTGCTCTATGCCTCGGTCCAGTTCGTGATCACCGACTGCTCCTCGGAGACGGTCATCCCCTTCTTTTCCTGGAGCATCCCGGTGTGGATCCTGGAGCTGGTCATCCCCATCGGCTACGCCGCGGTCACGCTCAGGTACTCCCTGTACAGCTTCGAGTCGCTCAAGAGGCTTGCGGGAAGGAAAGGGTAGGCCGTGACGGAAGCCCTCATCGTCGGACTCTTCCTCCTGGCCTTCATGGGCGCGCCCATGTTCGCGGTGCTGGCCGCCTTCGCGCTGCTGGGCTTCCACCTCTCGGACATCCAGTTCGCGGCCCTCATCGTGGACATCTACAGCCAGTTCTCCAACAACCCCGTGCTCTACACCGTGCCCATCTTCACCTTTGCCGGGTTCATCCTGGCGGAGAGCAAGGCGTCCATCCGGGTGGTGAACTTCTCCCAGGCCATCCTGGGATGGCTCCCCGGCGGCCTGGCCATCGTGTCGCTCGTGGCGTGCGCCTTCTTCACCACCTTCACCGGGGCCTCGGGCGTCACCATCATCGCGCTTGGGGGCCTGCTCTATCCGGCGCTCATGAAGGGAAAATATTCGGACACCTTCAGCCTGGGCCTGCTCACCACCTCCGGGAGCCTTGGCCTGCTCTTCTTCCCGAGCCTGCCCATCATCATCTACGGGGTCGTGGCACAGACCAGCATCACTCAGCTCTTTGCCGCGGGCATCATCCCCGGGATCTTCCTCATGATCGTGCTGTCGGTCTACTCCTCCATCGTGGCCAGGCGGTCCCGCACGGTGGAGACGAAGACCTCCTGGGCGGAGATCAGGAGGACCACCTGGGAAGCCAAGTGGGAGCTCTTCATCCCGGTGATGCTCATGGCGGGGATCTTCGGCGGGTGGGTTACCTTGGGCGAGATCGCCTCCATCATGGTGGCCTACACCTTCTTCGTGGAGGTGTTCATCCACCGGGACATCCGTGTGCGGCAGTTCCCGGTGATCATCAGGGAGAGCATGGTGCTCGTGGGGGCCATCTTCATCATCTTCAGCTCCGCGCTCGCGCTCACGACCTACATGATCGACGCGGAGATCCCCATGAAGATCCTCGAGGTCATCCAGGCGCACATCTCCTCGAAGTTCGTGTTCCTGGCGGCGCTGAACGTCTTCCTGCTCTTCGCGGGCAGCCTCATGGAGATCTACGGGGCGCTCGTGGTGGTGGTGCCGCTCATCGTGCCCATCGCCCAGGAATACGGCATCAACCCGGTGCACCTGGGGATCATCTTCCTGACGAACCTCGAGATCGGCTACTCCATGCCGCCGGTGGGCCTGAACCTGATCATCTCCTGCATCAGGTTCGAAAAGCCCGTCACCAGCCTCTACCGGGCATGCCTTCCCTTCATCATCATCATGATCCTGGCGCTCATGGTGATCACGTACGTACCATGGATGAGCCTGGCGCTGGTAGAGCGCTTCGGCATCCGCTGATTGACGGGATGTGTCAGACGATGTCGATGAGCTCGATGTCGAATACGAGGGTTTTGCCTGCGAGGGGGTGGTTGGCATCGAGGCGCACTGAGTCGTCCTGGATGTCGGACACCACGACGGGGAGCTCCTCGCCGTTGTTGTCCACGATGATGAGCCTCATGCCCAGCTCCGGGCTGATGTCTTCGGGGAAGTACTCCTTGGGCATGTTCACGACCAGGTTGTCGTTGTAGGCGCCGTAGGCGTTTTCAGGCTTGATGAAGACGGTCTTCCTGTCGCCCACGTTCATGCCGAGGGCCGCTTCCTCGAATCCCGGAATGACTTCGCTCTCCCCCAGGGTGAACTCCAGCGGGTCTCCTCCCACCGACGAGTCGAAGACCATCCCATCCTCGAATTTTCCGGTATAGTGAACCTTTACGGTGTCTCCGTTCTTTACACTCACGTTCATTTTCGCCTCCAGTTGTGGGTAATTCGTTCGAGAGTAACAGATAAGGTTGGAAATTACAAAAGAATAAGCTCTTTTGGTGTCGGCGGCTTCCAGGGTGATGGAATAGGGGTAATAATGGTTTTTTAATAGGTACTTCTTGGAGAATATCCAGAGCTCGGGTATAATATTTTCCCGAAAGACCGACATTCAAACCTTAAAAAAAGGAGACCCGAGAGATGCCGAGGATCGAGTTTGCACTGGACGAGGAGGTCGCCGTCCTCACCATGAACAGCGGGGAGAACAGGTTCAACCCGGATTTCATCCGGGAGATGCAGGAGGCCCTCGACGCCATCGAGAACGACGCCGGGGCCAGGGCCCTGGTGGTGAGATCGGCACACGACAAGATCTTCTGCAACGGCATCGATCTCGACTGGCTTAAGCCCCTGGCGGAAAGGAACGACACCGGGGCCATCAGTGAGTTCTGCTTCGCGCTCAACGCCCTGCTGAGGAGGATCCTGCTCTACCCCATGCCCACCATCGCCGCCATCTCCGGGCATGCCTTTGCAGGCGGCGCCATCATGTGCTGCTGCTTCGACTTCCGCTTCATGCGCTCGGACCGGGGGTTCTTCTGCTTCCCGGAGGTGGACCTGGGCATCCCCTTCTGGCCGGGCATGGTGGCCATGGTGAAGAAGGCCATGCCCCAGTACATCCTCGACGAGCTCTACTACACGGGCGTGCGTCTCACGGGCGCGCAGTGCGCGGAGCACCGCATCGTGAGGAAGGCCTGCCCCATGGACGAGCTCATGGGAGAGACCCTGGCCTTCGCCAAGTCCCTCAAGAAGGGGCGCGCCGCCTACCATGCCCAGAAGGAGCGGATGAACGCGGACATCATCCGCATCATGGACGAGCTCGACCCCCCGGTGATCTCCACGGGCAGGATCTCGGTCTGACCGGAGGGAAAGTCGCATCGTTGCTGAATCATCCCTTGGAGGTCCGACCAATTTGTGGTATGGGGAAGAGTACCATACGGCACGCGCCTGAGGAGGGGCCATGGCGGACAAGGACTATATCCTGGCGATCGATTCCGGCACCCAGAGCATCCGTGCGGTGCTCTTCGACAGGGAAGGCAACGAGCTGGCCATAGAGCAGGCCCGCTACTCCCCGTACGCTTCCCCTCAGCCCGGCTGGGCCGAGCAGAGCACGGACGAGTACTGGGCAAACCTCTGCACGGTGACAAAGGGCCTCATGGCCAGGATCACCATTGACCCGAAAAACATCGCCGGGGTGGGCATCACCACCCAGCGGGGCACCGTGATCCCCATGGACAGGGAAGGTAACGCCCTGCGGCCGGCCATCATCTGGCTCGACCGGCGCACCGTGACGGACCCGCCGCCCATGGGAATGGCCGTCAAGCTGCTCTTCGGCGCAGCGGGCCTGCTCAATGCCGTGCGCTACGCCCAGAAGCACTCGTTTTTCCTGTGGATCAAGCAGAACGAGCCCGAGGTCTATCGCAAGACCTACAAGTTCGCCCAGGCCTCGGGATTCTTCGTACGAAAGCTCACCGGGGAGTTCCGCGACTCCTCGGGCATGGTCACGGGCATCTGGCCCTTCGACTACAAGAACCTCAGGTGGCATTCCCTGGGACTGGCTTACGGGCCGCTGGGCATGATGAAGGAGCACTGCGTCGAGCTGTTCCCGCCCGACAAGGTCCTGGGTCGCGTCACGAAGCAGGCGTCCCTGGAGACGGGCCTGCCCGAGGGTCTGCCCGTGGTGGTCGGAGCGGGCGACAAGCAGAGCGAGCTCTTGGGCGCCGGGGCGCTGGACCCGAAGATCGCCGAGATCTCCTTCGGGACCGCCACGGCCATGCACGTCATGACCAGGAAATACCTCGTGGACAAGGGCATGAGGTTCTTCTGCTGGCCCGCAGCGATTCCGGACACCTGGGACATCGAGATGTTCATCTTCCGGGGGTTCTGGATGGTCAGCTGGTTCAAGGAGGAGTTCGGGCACCGCGAGGCGCTCCTGGCCCAGGAGCGGGGGTGCGCGCCCGAGGTGATCTTCGACGAGACCATCCGCGACATCCCGCCCGGGTGCATGGGGCTCATGCTCCAGCCCTACTGGTCCCCCATGGTGTACAACAAGTACGCCAAGGGCTCCATGATCGGCTTTGCGGACATCCACACCCGCGCCCACATCTACCGCGCCATCCTCGAGGGGATCGGTTTCGAGCTGAAGCGCCTGGCCGAGGTCGTCCAGAAGAGGATCGGGGTCAGGTTCGAGGAGATCAGGGTGGGCGGAGGCGGATCGAAGAGCGACGTGGCTGTGCAGATCGCGGCGGACATGTTCAACCTGCCGGTGTCGCGCATGGCCACCTCCGAGATCTGCGCCCTGGGCGCAGCCATCGACACCGCGGTCGCCACCGGGGTTCACCCGGGCTTCGATGCCGCGGTGAAGGCCATGGTGAGGAAGGGCAGGACGTTCCATCCCAACCCCTCCAGCACGAGGATCTACAACGACCTGTTCAACGAGGTGTACATGAAGTCCTACACCGCCATCGAGCCGCTCAACCGCAAGATCGCCCAGATCACGGGGTATCCGCCGGAAGAATAGCAGGCTTCCGGGCCCCCGGTTCTCCCGGGCAGCCGCTCCTGCGCTTCAAGCCCTTCCCTGTCCCTTCCCTGCGTAAGGGGAGAGGGCCAGGTGTTCATGGCAGCGGGAGGTATCCCCTTTCTCAAACCCGTGCAGACCCAACCTGTCAGCTTCCTTTCTGTAAACCGCATCGCTGGTCATTTACCGATATTCCTCATCTGTTTTTCATGATCCGTGATCAGGAAGCCGATGAAAGTTTTTATCACTTGACATTAAGAGGCACATAAAGCACAAAAAAAATAATCAGAGGATTTTCCTTTTTTGAAATGAAGAGTTCTAACGGGGCAAAGATTATTCTGGCCGTACTGTATCTGCTGGGCATCCCGATGATGCTCTGGGGAGGGAGTCTCCAGATTTCCTGGAAAGCCAATACCGAAAGCGACCTCTCCGGCTACAGGATCTACTACGGCACCTCCACCAGAGACTACACCTATGCACTGAACGTGGGAAACACCACGTCGGTCAAGGTCGACGGCTTCATTGAGGGCACCACGTACTATCTGGCGCTGACGTCCTACGATTATTCCGGAAACGAGAGCGGGTTCTCCAGCGAGGCAAGCGTCACCATCCCGGCCAGGCCGGGCGGGTCGGGCATACTGTCCACATTCATCAGCTGGGTTTCTGCCCTGTTCGGAGGCGGCACGGTCAACGACCCCGAGCTTGCCCAATACAATATCAGTGACTTTTCAAACATTTCCAGGCTGGACATTGCACAGGACCTGGGCGTCGTGCGCGTGGGCGGCGCTTTCTCGAGCACGCCCACGACCATCGAGCCCGCGGAGTCGGTGGATTACGTCATGAAGGACGTCATCGCCATGGTGGGAGAGTATTTCGACTTCTCCTGGGTCTATCCGGACGGCACCTACCTGTTCCTGCCGCTGACGGAAAACACACCGGACATTGAAAACGGCATGTTTTCCACAACGGGCCCGGGGGTGTACCTCTACCTGGTGGCGGACCCTCTGGGAGAATATCTCCACATTCTCAGGATCTCGGCCCTCGACATGCTCTATTCGTACAGCGACTACATGTACGGGCAGGAGATGTACCTCGAGGACGCTGGATTAGGCATCTCCATCACCCTGTCTCCCGATGCGGTCGAAGGGATGATGCCCGTCGCCATCGGGCAGAACTACTCCGAGATCATCGAGGCCAACGCCATGGCCCTGCGCGGCAGGGACACCATCGAGTTCTCCATCGCCCCGTACGGCCTGGTCCTGACGGACCCCGCCGAGATCCGCGTGGCCTTCAACGGCACCGATGCCGGGGCCGAGTATTTCGACGAGAAGGAGTGCCGGTGGAAGTCCATCCCGGACGTGCGGGTCGAGGACGGCATGGCGGTCTTCTCGACCCAGAGCCTGGGCAGGTTCAAGGTCTACGATGCGAATCCGAGCGCCGGGTCGTCCTCTTCGGGCGGCGGCGGTGGCGGCGGCTGCTTCATCGAGACCTGCAGGTAGCATCCCCTCTTTTCCCCGTACGGCTCATGGTGAGCCTTGTCCCTTTGCATCCCGCCGTTCCCTGTCAGGGATGCCGTCCTCACGTCCCCTGGCCGCGCCCCGCTGTTACAGAGACCTTGCAAACCCGAAGAACCTCTGATAATAAACCGCGTTGTGCCGGAGTGGTGGAACTGGTAGACGCGTCGGACTCAAAATCCGATGAACGCAAGTTCGTGGGGGTTCGATTCCCTTCTCCGGCACCAATCTTTTCAATTAGTTACAAGCCGAAGATGCCCTCTTGCGCCCGCCTTTTTGACCTTATTGTGACCCGATTGTGATAAATTTGTGATAATTTTTATCACAGGCGGTGTGTTGACGGTATCCATGACCTCAATGGACGACCGCAGTGTTTCCGGGTTGTGATGTGCGTATCGCATCACCATGCTCGTGGTTTTCCACCGGCCCAGCTTCTGCACCTCGTAGATGCCTACGCCCCTCTGTACAAGACGTGTTGCAAAGGTGTGCCTGAGATCGTGGAATCTGAACTTCTCAATGCTTGCCCGCTTCAACGCCCATTTGAACGAGCTCTGCAGGCATCGTGTGTCCCTTCGCTGTCCTTCCTTGCCGGGGAAGACATAGTCTTCACGTTTCTGTTCCGGGTTCTTTTTACCCAGCAGGAGTGACCAGGCCGTTTCGCTCAGGGGCAGGGTGTCGATGCCCCTGTTCTTCTGCTCGTAGATGGTGAGGGTGCCTCTGTCCAGATCTATCTGCAGCCACTTGAGGTCGAGCAGTTCGCCCAGGCGCAGGCCGGTGTGTATGGCAAAGACGATGATCTCCTGGAGCCAAGGGTCAGAGACCTTCATGAGCCGTTCCTCTTCCTCAAGGGTGAGCCACCTCTCGATGGTGTTCTGCACCCGTTCCTTTTTCACCCGCGAGACCGGGTTGTCCTTCACCCACTCCCATTCCTTGATCGCCATGCTGTATGCGTGGCTCATCAGGACGAGTTCGTAGTTGAGGGTGCGGGATGATGCACCTTCTGCTCTCCTCTCGGCCTTGTACTCCGAGATCATGGGTGTGGTTATGTCTGTGAGGTACATCTCACCGAACTTCTTGTTGAGATGCGCGAAGAGGCTTTTGTCGCGTATGTGCGATGATTTAGCTTTCCTGACAGCTGAGTGCTCTTTCATATACTTGTCAGTGAGCTCCTTGAACTTATAGCCCTCACCCGGCAGCTTCTCAAACCACTGTCCTTCCGCTATATCCCCTTTTAATTTGTCAAAGATCCTTTGTGCCAGTTTTCTGTCTTCTGTTTCAGTTGAGAGTCTGTATTGCTGGCCGTTGTGTGAAAAACTCATCCACCAGACTGGACCTCTTTTAAATAATCCCATCTTGGATCTCCTTTTAGAAATCCTCGATCCGGTCTGATTTCCCGTGATCAAGAGCGTAATATTTATCGCGTTCTTCGTCAATGGCCTTTGCAGCGATGGCAGATATTTGATTCATTGATCTCTGTGTCCGGGGTTTTCTCTTTATGACCTTTTTTTGTGATGCTGCCTGTGATCTGTTATTTCTGCACCCTTCCAGCCATGCATCGATCTCATCCAATCGGAACCTGATGATACGACCTATCCGATAATGAGGGATCTCCCCAGCCTCTGCTTTGGCATACAGGGTCTTGGGCTTGATGTTCAGATAAACCGACAGTTCCGGAACCGATAACAATATGGGGTGCCCTGGAGCAATCGTTGAACCGCTGGGTGATATCGTCGTTGCCATGCTCTTTTTCCTCTCCTGGTAGTAGTATTAAAAAAACAACTTTTCCTCCCTTGCCCCTTTCAAAAACGACTGAAGGGGAAGGGAGGAAACGACCGGAGAAGATCAGCCTGAAAGGCTACCACTTGGAGGTCACAGAAAGGTGACCGGAGGGACCCCGAAGCGCTGCAAGCAGAATGACAACGGTTTTTATGTTGGCATGATGCTTTGATGGCGAGCGCAGGGGGCCTGTATTTCTATGGAAAAATTATAAAACCCTTTTAACCGTTTATCCCAAAGATAGTTCTGATGTTCTCCAGGACTTCTTTTTTGGTTGTCGTGCGTATTCCAAGGTTTCTTAAATCAAGTGAAGCTTCGGATGCCATCTTCATAAGGAAGTATTGAAGATCGTTCTTTATGCCATCCGGCACTGCAACTTTCTGGTCTGCATCAAGTATTCTAAACAGCCTGAAAACATCGTTACGATGTTTTCGGATATCTCTCTCATCGATTGATTCACCAGCATTCTTCCGATCCGACAAATCCATCCAGGCCCGTGCCTTTAGCGGGATGAGGCATTCAGGAGTGACAATCGGTATACCGTCAATCTCCCGTTTATGTTCATGAATGAACCGGTAATAACCGTCATCCAGCAGAATCGCTGAAAGGCTTGATACTTCATCATTCATTGGTACTGGAGTAAGGTTGCCGCCGAGTTCATGCTTCAGTGCATCAGGTTTTCGTGAAAACAATTCAAGCATCACCGGGAAGGCATCTTCTTCGGGATCATAAAACCTGTAGAAGAGTTTTCGGCCTGTGCTCTTTTGTCGATTCCTGTATCCACCGGCTTTTATGAATTCCCAGAAGACCCTGACAAACTCCTCGTTGAGTGCTTCTATGCACAGCACGATATCAAGATCTTTTGTTGCCCTGAAATCGAGCCCTGCTTCTTCCAGGGCAAGGGTGCTCGCAGTGCCGCCTATCAGCACATAGTGTTCGGAATAGTTTTTAAAATGGGCTTTAAAGAGTCCCAAGCCTCTTACCATGTCCGTTTCTCCATCATTTCTTCAAGCGCGGATTCTGTCCGCTCGTCATTGGTGCCCTGGAGACTTAAGTACAAGGAAAAATGATCGACAAAGCCGTCTTTCGCGTAACGGTCAGGATCATAGTTCCAGATCTCTAACTCAATCGCTCCAGGTTCAGCAAAAGGATACTCATGATACTCTTGCTGTCCGCGCAATAGATCCCATTTTTCCCTGCCGACGGCAAATGTTCTATGAGTCGGTTCCGAGAGCATGGAATAATGTGCAAGGGCCGATAACCCGGCCTTGAGCAATGCCCATTTCTTTTTCGGCTGCGCAATCCATATGCGTTTTTTAACAGGAGAGCTCAAATAGTTCTTTGCTGTATCCCACAAGAGCTTTTTATCCTGGCGGAAAGATAATATGCGCTCCTTGCCTTTCATCTTAACTTCAGCAAGGCTGGCCGCTTCCAGTTCATCAAATGCCCTGGTCAGGGTCATGGTTGTGTATCCAAGAACAGATGCCAGACCTGATGGGGTATATGTTCGTTCTTTGCCGAAGATCAGGTCATAGATCACCACATTCTGGGTTGATGGGCTGAACCGGGTAGGGGTCTCTTTGAGTTTGCGGAAATGCTCCCTCAAATCAATTCCGAGAAATGGAAGGTACATCTGTTTATCTGGAACAACAAAGGGCACCTTCTGTTCTATAAGTCGCTTACGGTTATAAGCCGTCATCCATTCGTTCAGATATATGATCTCACCCTGCCATTTCTCATGCAACAAAGACATGTGCTTCTTGACAGATAGGGGAGTTAATTCCGAGTTCTCCCTTGGAATCATGATTAGACAATGAGTCTTAAGCAGGAGCGTTGTATAAAAAGCATAAGTATCTCTCAGGAAAAAGGGTATGGTTCCTTGTTCCTGCCATTCGGTTACCGTGATAGAGATGCCCAATGCATCTTCAAGGTATATACAAAATGCTGGAATAATAGATTTTTTAGTTTTCATATAATTAACATCGGAGATGAACATTAACATAATTAGCGTTATTGTGCAAATATAATGTTATTAATCTTGAGTACAAGTGTTATTGAACTGAAGTCTTAAATATACGACACCCTTTACGCTCGCCTCCTAATCGTCCCGCCAGGATACTTACCTGTCATGCCGATTGCAGCGCTTCAAGGGCTCTAGAAGGAATAAAAGAGTCTCCATTGGTCGTTCCTCCCTCTCCCTTCAATGCGGGGTGAAAGGGGGAGGGAGGAAAATTGCTGTTTTGAGCATTTAGACCATAAGAAAGGAGAGCATTATGAAACTTTTAACAGAGGAGTTGATTAATCAGTTTCCCAGGCTTTATGAGACAGAAAGCAAAACAAAGGATCAGGTTAAGATCATCGCCAAGTTCTTTCACCCGTTATCAGCTGCAACATGGTATGCAACTGAGTACGATCCTGAGGAAAGGATATTCTTTGGGTTTGTAAATCTAGGAGACCCCTTATATGCCGAGTTAGGTTATTTCTCCCTAGATGAACTGCAAAGCGTCAAGGTCATGGGTCTCGGTATAGAGCGGGATCTTCATTTCGGCGAGCATTTTTTATCTGAAGTCCTTGAAGGTAAAATCATTTGACAAATCGCGTCCGCCGGGCAACCGGCGGACGCGATTTTATAAATTTTGAAACCAAAAATTGAATCTTCAAAACAATCTTCGACCCTTTCGCTCGCCATCAAAGCATCATGCCAACAAATAGTTGTCATTCTGCTTGCAGCGCTACAGGGTCTTACTGAAAGGAGGCTTCGCAGTCTTTTTCTCTATTTTTTCACAACCCATCAATCAGGGGTGAACGGGTTGAGAAAAAATAATTTGTTAGAGGAGGAAAAGATTTATGGCAAATGTATTCGAGATCGTGACCGAGCAGATTCTATCTCACCTGGACAAGGGTGTCATTCCCTGGAGGAAACCATGGACCAGCAAGGTTCGTTTTCCGCGTAATCTGGTAACAGGCAAGCCATATCAGGGCATCAATATCTGGCTTCTCCTTGCATCAAGTTACGACTCACCTTACTGGGTAACTTTCAATCAGGTTAAAGCACTTAAAGGATCTATCAAGAAGGGGGAGAAAAGCTCAATCGTGGTTTTTTGGAACTTCAAGGAAGTGAATGATCTCAATGAGAAAACGGGAGAGATGGAACAGAAGAATATCCCTTTCCTGAAATACTACCGGGTATTCAATGTTCTTCAATGCGAAGACATTACTTATCCCGACCAGTCTGAAGAAATTCATATCGATCCAATAACAGAGGCGGAAGCATTGATTGATGGATACAAGGATAGGCCGGAAATAAAACATGGTTTTGTCCATGCTTGTTATCATCCGGTTGAAGACTTGATAAAGATGCCGAATAGATCTGCTTTTGTAAATCAGCAGGAATATTTCAGCACGCTCTTTCATGAAGCCATTCATTCGACAGGTGCACCAGCAAGGCTCAACAGAGAAACTCTTTCTAAACCAGCAGCTTTCGGATCAAAGGATTATGCACGAGAAGAACTTATAGCAGAGATGGGAGCGGCTTACCTTTGTGCTGTTTCCGGAATCTCACATGCCACTGTAGAAAATTCAGCTGCATATATTCAAGGGTGGAGGGATTCTATCCGCAAGGATTCACGCCTTGTCGTTATGGCGGCAGCCCAGGCGCAAAAAGCAGCCAGCTATATTATGGGCAAACAAGAAGACGAAGCTGAAGAGAAAGAATGCGGCTAGGGGTAAATTCCTTCGCCGGACGCGGCGCAACCGCCGCGTCCGGCGCTTCCGTTCCTTGCCTCATTAAAACCTATTATGAATCTTGACCCTTCGGTGGAAGGCCAAAAAGAGCCCTGTCATTATCGCGGACAAGGAACCCATCCATGAGCTTCTTGAGCTCATCCTGATCGTCCTTGTATTTTACTTCAATGAAGTAGGCACCGACGAGGATTTTTCTCCGGGTATCGTCAGCCCGGTCGGCCTTCTTCGCGCGTGCTTTTGCACTCGCGATCTGCTGTTCCAACTTCTGTTTCTTTTCAAGGAGTTTGCTGAGAGAATCTGGCTTTTTCGGTTGCATTATTTCTCCTCCAGGAATATAAGTACAAGTGTATGAATTATCACAAAATATACATCATGAGAAGCCAAACATCGGGGCAGCAAGGTCTTCATTTTAATCAAGCAGTTACGTCGCATACCCTGAACAGCAATCGATAAACAGAATGAACGAGTTAAGCAAGGACCAAAACCCGAGTAAAACGAAGGGCGCACTTATATGTCGCAAGCGACATTGGTGCTGGTAGTAAGCGCGAGGAAGATACTGGAATTATGGCATCCTATCACATCAGTGTGAAGATTATCAGCCGGGGAGGTGGAAAAACTGCCATCGCTGCGGCGGCATACCGCTCTCGCGATAAACTCTATGACGAACGACAAGGAATGGAGTTCGACTATTCCCAGAAAAAGGACCTTGCATATGCTGAAATAGTTCTTCCCGATAATGCTCCGGTGAGACTGAAAGACAGAGAGATTCTCTGGAATGAAGTCGAAGGATTCGAGAAAAGAAAAGACGCTCAGCTTGCCCGTGAAGTCGAGCTTGCTCTTCCCAGAGAGTTCAATCTGGATAAGCAGATAGAGCTTGTAAGAGAATATGTCCAGGATCAGTTCGTTTCGAAAGGGATGATAGCTGATTTCTGCATCCATAAGAGTGATGTCAATCCCCATGTCCATATCATGCTTACAACCAGGGAGATCACTGAAGACGGCTTCGGGAAAAAAGTAACCGACTGGAACAAGAGAAGCGAGCTTCTCAAGTGGCGGGAAGAATGGGCTATTATCCAGAATCGAAAACTGCTTGAGTCTGGATACGATATCCAGGTTGACCACAGGAGCTATGCAGACAGAGGCATCAATCTGGAGCCGCAGATCAAGATCGGAATCGCATCGAAGTTCCTACCGAATGGATACCTCCACCTGAAAGAGACGAGAGGTCTCGAACGGCTTGAAGAGTTCCAGAGGATCTGCCGGGAGAACGGAGAACGTATCATCAGCGAGCCTGGAAAAGCATTGAAGCTCGTGGGTCATTATGATGCGGTCTTCAAACGGGAAGAGATCATGGATTTTGCTTTTCATCACAGCGAAGACAAAGACCAGTTCAACAGAGTTCTTAGTGCACTTGAGAATAGTACTGAGCTGATAAGACTTGGGAAGAATGAAAGAGGGGAGGATCTCTATACCACAAGGACCATGCTCGAATCGGAAAAGGAAATGCTCGATACTGCCCAGGCAATGTACCAGGAAAGATCCCACAAGGTAGGGGATCGTTTTATTGACCAGACCATTGCTGGTTATACCATGACCTCAGAGCAAGAAAATGCTTTCAGGGATATCGTAACCGGTGGAGATGTTTCCATCATGATAGGCCGTGCAGGAACAGGAAAGAGCTATACGCTCGGAGCTGTTCGTGAGGCATGCGAAGCGCAAGGTTATCGGGTCAGAGGGCTGGCGCTCTCGGGGATCGCTGCTGAGAGTCTTCAGAATGAGAGCGGCATACCTAGCAAGACAATCCACAGGCAGCTTCTCGATTGGAACAATGATCGAGATCGTTTGAGCAAGAATGAGATTCTCGTTCTTGATGAAGCTGGAATGGTGGGCACCAGATTGATGCATGAGGTTCTAGGTCATGCGCGAGAAGCAGGGGCAAAGGTGGTCCTCGTAGGTGACAACGAACAGCTCCAGAGCATCGAGGCAGGGGGATCTTTCCGGGGCATCATACACAGAACCGGCTATGTCGAGCTGGCTGATGTCAGAAGGCAGAAAATCGAATGGCAAAAAGATGCCACCAGGGAATTCTCAGGCAGAAAAGACCAGGTTGAGAAGGCCATCGAGATATACCGGGATCATGGAAATATCAAAGAGCATGTGACCAAGGAACAGGCCAAAGAACAGTTGATGAAAGACTGGGCTGATTACCGGATGAATAGTAAACAACAGACAAGTCTCATGCTTGCGTACACGAATAAGGATGTTACTGAGCTGAATCTCGGGGCACGGCAATACAGAAAACTGGCAGGAGATCTCCGTGGGGCAGAGTATACGATTATGACAGAACGGGGAGAACGAAGATTCTCTGTCGGAGATAGAATCATCTTCCTGCGGAATGAAAGCTCTCTCGGTGTCCGGAATGGAGCTTTAGGTACTGTGGAGAGGATCAACCGAGGGAGCATGGCAGTCAAATTGGACAAGGGCGATATGGTGGCCTTCGATATTCATATGTACAAAGATTTCGATCATGGATATGCGGCAACGGTTCACAAGACTCAGGGCTCGACAATAGACCGGACATTCGTACTGGGCACGAGGCATTTTGATAAACACACTGCCTATGTTGCCATGAGCAGGCACAGGGAAGATGTGACTATGTATTACTCCAAAGATGAGTTCAAGAGCTTTGAAGATCTGCAAAAGGTCATGGGCAGGGAACGGCCAAAGGGATTGATTATCGACTACGGTCTGCCACGAGGGGTCGAACCGGATGACAGGCTTATTCAGGCTGAGAAAATGATGAGTATTGAAGATAGAAATGTAAAAGCCCAGGAGGGCTTACTTTCAAAATCTGAAGAGCAGTACATCAAGCAGATGCAGGGAAAAGGTATTCGTGTTGAGTTCCCAAGGGAAAAAGCTGTTGAAGGATATTACACCAGGGTGGAAGAGATCGAAGGGAAAAAGTACGCGGTGATTGATACGCACGTCGATCCATCCAAGGGAGTCCGATATATGATTCCCTATGAAAAGCAGTACGACCAAATGATGAGGCATCGATTTGTGAAGTATGATGGTCACAGCATGAGCTATGCAAAGGTTCAATCATTAGACAAAGGTATCAACAAAGGAAAAGGACCGGGAAAAGAAAGATGATTTGCATGAGCCAAGTATTTCGGGTCTAGGTATATTATCTTTCGACCTTTTCGATGTCCTGATAATACATTCAAAACATATAAACCGTCGATAACGATATCTTGGTTATTAAAAAACATCCGGCATTTTTATCTTTTTACCCCATAACCCAAAAACCACTTGTGAGGATCATTCACTTGCCTACGAGAGGTAATGCCCCTGCTGGTCTTACTATCATAACATAGCTTCTAGCGCGAGTGATTGCGACTCGCAGAAGACGGCGGCTCTCAGGATAAAGTGGGGCTTCTCGCTCATCAAAGAAACGAGAGACATATAAACCCTCAACAAGAACCACAGCATCAAATTCTTTGCCCTTGGCCTGATGCATATTCATGAGGACACAGCCTTTGGGATCACGATCACCTGCAAGCAACTGTTGTTTGTCAAGAATCCGTTTAACTTCATCTGCTGCACTATCATAGCTCCCTTTCTCCAGCCACAATTTACTGAGACCACCCCCCAATGCATCAGTCGCACGGAATAGCCTTACCAGTCTCACCTCACGATAAAGTTCGTTCAGGTCTTTGGTTGCCAGAAGCACATTACGAGCCAAGCGCCAGTCTGATACAGGATCACCGGTATACTCCAATTCTTCTTCAGCAAAAGTTATCAGCTGCTTAGCTGCATTTATTTTTGGTGCCTTGCCATTATCAAGAGACGTTGCAGCATCCTCGTACTTTTTGGCGTTTTTTGCTGAAGCTTGGGAGGGTTTACCAGCATTTTTGATCCGGTAGTAATTGGCAATTGTTCTCAATGTGTCTCTGACAGCATTTACTTGCCTTTTCACTGGCCACTCCATGATTGAACCAACCACTTGAGCCGCTGCTGCGGAGAGATCAGGGTCCCAAAGCACATCATGCTCGACAGGTGAAAATTTCTGAGTTTTATGTTGATGGACTTCAAGTAAAATTGCTGAGATTTGTGCAACGAGTAAATTGCTCCGGCATAATACTGCTATGCAAGGACTTTTCACATTTTCTTTTGAGAGCTTGCTGAAGGACCAGATAACTGCTGCATGTACTGCAGTCTCAAAGGCGCGGGGATGGTAAGTGATCATTGATACCTCAGGCGAATCGGGTAAGGGTGGCCTGTTGTGTAAGACTGAATCAGCAAATTGAAGAATCCCGGTTGATGGACTTCTGTGATTGTCACCTCCAAGATCAAATTCAGTCGGCCTGATTTCCTCCTGGAGGGTCTTTATTCTGTTTGGATCGACGTTACCCCTATACTCGAAAATACGCTGTTCAGGATCTGCAAGACAGAATACCTCCGCTGACTTCATAAGAGCTTGAATGATGCGCCACTGATCATCATCAGTATCCTGGAACTCATCGACAATCACAAGTGGATATTTGTTGGTATAAAGAGTCCTTGCTGCCACACTCTGTTCGAAGAGTGTAGCAACACCGGATGCAACAAGGTCAAAACAATATCTTCCTTCATCGGCAGACAATCTCTTCCTCTCTGCCTCCCAATCTCCCTCAAAGATGGATTTGGATAACCGCTCGTCCCTCGGGTATAAAAATCGAACCTGCTGCCCACACAAAAGACAACCATGGGGTGTGAGTACTTCCAAGCAAAAAAGGTGGTAAGTTTTCACTTGGATGAGCTTTCGTTCTGTTGAGTTGAGAAGGTCCTTGCACCTGGTCAAGATCTGCCTTACAGCAGCTCTGGAAAAGCTTAAGAATAGTATTTCCTGGCCTGGCTTGAGAGTTAGGCAGCGTTCTCTGGCCTTAAGCAACGCAATGGTTGTCTTCCCTGACCCAGGACCACCTGTCACAAGAAGATGGCCAGATGTAGTGAGTATATCTTTATGCTTCTGTTCCAGGTTGATCTTCAAGCCCAGCCTCCTCAGTCATGACCAAGGGTATGCCCTTGTCAGCAGGCATTTCAGGCGTGGTAGCATATTCTTCCTTATCCTTGGTGAGGGCGACAAGTGCTGGGGGTGCAAGCATTTCTTGAATTTTGTCCAAAATATCGATGATGATTTTAGGCAATTCTTCTTCCTTCTCACAGGTGCTTATAAGCAATGCAGCGTATCCATGTGCTTCACCCTTGCGATCCTTGAGCACCTTCTTGGCCAGGTCCAAGATCTCGCCATTTGTCATCTCAGCATTCGGTTTTGGGTGGCTTGGATAATCTTCTCGGTCTTTTACAGACTCAAGAAATTTTCTTAAGGTACTTGCGGGCATTCCATTGGATAGTAAGTTCTCGACACCCTTGTATGGCGACTCCCAGTAGGCTGTGTAGGACTCAAGCTTTGTTTTGGCATCAGCTGTAAGCTCGCTATTTGGCTTGTCATAGACCCCGAATACCAGTTTATCAAGAGCCTTAAAAACTGGTCCATAACGTGGTACAGACCCGTCACCCCCGGCATTAAAAATAGTAACACCTGATAAGTCAAAATGCGCATAGTGTTTCATACCGCGACTTTTTTCTAGTACTGTAGTTGCAGCTGCAAACATTGCAACTTCAGTTGCCCCTTCTACAACTAGAACTGCACGACTCAAGATCGCTTCAGCGAATTGCCTACGTGCTGTCTTGAAAGTCTTCACCTTGATACCCTGAACATCGATGGGTTCTCCCGAAAGAACCCCTCTGGTTGGGTGATTCAGCATCACAATCTGATCTGGTTCAAACTGCTCGATCACATACGGTGAATGTGATGTAACTATTGTCTGCCCCATTTCCTTCAAAACGAATTGCACAACGCGCCTTTGTGTATGGGGCGGAAGGGCAATCTCAGGTTCCTCCATTGCAAATATGACTGATTTCCCACCCTTCAATTCTGCAATGAAGGTCAACAATGTAAAAACCAGCATATTGATCGTACCTGTCCCTTGTCGCTGGAAAGGAATCAGGTGGTTGCTTTGTTCTGATGCAACGAAAAACTGTACTACCTCACGCAGGTGATCGCGAGTTAGCTCAGATGCGTAGAAAGCTGTTGATTCTCCTTCTGTAGCCAGATTGACAAATTGTGCCATGCGGGTTTGCACTTCATCACGTATTGTCTTGAGCTGATCAATGGCTCCAATTTGGGGTTCAAGATCGTGCAGGCGATCAAGGGTATCCTGCCACATCTTGTGAGAACCCTTCTCACCGATTCTCATGATGGTATCAAGCAGTGATCCTCTTTGTAAGCTCAGTGCACGGGAACCTGTGCGCAATGTGCGGAGAAACAAGAAGCCACAGAATCTTTTATGCTCTCGTGTAAATCTATGAAGGCCTTCTCCGAGTTTTGTTTCCTCTTCTTCTTCCTCAATTTCTTCCAATGGCCTCTGTGGGTGAGCAAAGAACGTATTACCAATGAAGTCATCCTCTTTGGGGTCGTAACGGCCAATGAAAATAACAGGTAAGGACCAACATGCTTCAGGGTTATCGCAAGCCTGTGCCCCAGATGCCTCCTCATCAATCCAGCAGCAACTTTTATCGTTCCATCGACGAAGGTGGTTATGAAATCTTCTTTCAGCTTCCTCAGACAAGTCAAGCAAAGTGGCTTCTATGCGGATCTCGATGGGGTTCCCATCTCCATCCAGATACTTGCCCTGATAAAAATCATGCTCATTCACGACTGGTCGTCGATATAGCCTTTCTGGCCCAAGTACAAGGTCAAGAGCTTCACAAACTGTAGACTTGCCTGCATTGTTGCCACCTACTATCAATGTGTTCTTGGTAAAATCGACGATTCCGGTCACGATGCCACGGAAATTTCTTACTGTGAGTCGCCGTATACGCATAACTATCTCTCCCCCCCGGTCAAACCGGTAACAATAGAACAAGTTGGTTGCCCATGCGCTGGATACATCTGGAAAGGATCTGTGAACCTAGATCTGGACTCGGTGAGCTGTGAAAGATAACTCCATGTATAACTCGTGGAAGCAGGCATAAATATGAGATCCTCTCAAATGCTTCAAAGCCACAAAAAACCTCTTGCAATTAATGCTGCTGGACTTACTTCAAGCTATCATAGAATATTAAAATGAGCAAATTCGTCTCAGGGCCTTGGGATGAAAGCGACTGCAATGAAAGACTTCTTATCAAAGAGACAATTAAAACTTGAAGGTCATATTGGTAAAAGATAATCTATAATGTACTACAAGTTTATAATGCTTTGAAATCTTAGGATATCCAAAACATATTGAAACAGTCCGGCGCGGATGATCTCGTGTCGATTTCCTCACGGAAGCATAACTTTTTGAGCGAAACCATTTTTCAACATGTCGTGCCAAGATCAAAACTCTGATTCTTGTATTATTAAGTATAACTATCAATTGAATATCAAAGGCTTAACCAACTATATAAGACAAGTATCTATGATTTTCCGAGATCATACATGTAATCAGGAAATCCCATAGCTACGCCCAGTGTTTAACTGCTTTAATGGTTGCGAAGATGATGGGGAGCACATCGCGATCCGCTTCCACTTCGCTTCTAGCTGTTATGAAGAATGCCTTCTTAGTACACGAGAAGCTCAACGAGGTACCCGGCCACTATTGCCACAAAGAAAACGTTCAGAGCAAAAGCGATAATCAGCTTCTTCTTGAAGATAGAGCCAAGGATGATCAATTCAGGTATGCTAGCTCCCGCTCCACCTATGATAAGGGAAAGGACTGTGCCCACCCCCATGCCTTTCCCCACGAGGGCTGCGCTTATAGGAATCACGGTCTCAGCCCTGATGTACATGGGGACGCCGACGAACGCGGCTATGGGAATAGACCATGGGTTGCCTGGCCCCGCTATCCTCATCATGAGATCCTGCGGGAAGAAGCCATAGATAAAGGCACCTATCGCCGCCCCAAGAAGCAGATACCAGAATACCCCCTTGAATGTGTCTATCGATGACAAGGCAGCCCTCTTCATCTTTTCACTGAAAGGGGCATTCATTGAGTCTTCTTCCTCAAAACTGACGGAGCAGCATGATGATTGAGCCGAGTTCTGTCCGCCCGTTGAAGGCTTATCTGAGCAGCAGTTCTCGGTGCTTTTTACAGTCGGCAGAGGGATCATGGTAAAAGGCTGTGTGTTACCAGAAGAACAGCATCCTGCAGTTCCGGGAGCGCTTTGCAGAGAAACCGGCTGTGGTTTCTGCTCCCCCGAACAACAGGATTCCTGGATATTCACCAGGGGCTTTACCTGGTTCCCCATCCCAAACTTTGACAGCAGGGCTGCCGCCACCATTGAGCCGAAGAAGGTGACGACGACATAGATAGCTGTGACCTTGAGTCCAAGAAGGGAGAGCAACAGGGCAATAATAATGGGATTGAGCACAGGAGATGAAAAAAGGAAAGCCATTACGGGTCCGAAAGGGACGCCACCCTTGAGGAGGCCTGCTGTTATTGGAACGGTTGAGCAGGAACAGAAAGGTGTGACTGCTCCTAGGCCAGCCCCAAGAAGGTACTGTACCCAGGTAAACTTATTTGCCAGATAATCCCTGATGCGGGAAGGGGGGAGATATTCCATCAGCACCCCTATGAGGAAGGAAACGGCAATGAAAATGAGGATAAGCTCGCCTGCGATCACGAGGAAGAATTTGCCAGCAGTGACGAAGTTATTGATACCGAACATGGATAAGCCTCCTATTTCCTAATCTTCTTGCAACCTTTATCTGGCAGACATGTTGAAGGAATCTCGACTTCCTCGATGGCCTTGTAGATGTAGGGAATCGTAGTCCGCCATGCTCCAAGGGCTACATGATACGCCTCAATACCTGAAGGCGTCAGGGTATAGACCCGTCTTTTCTGGGCACCCTTGAGCTGCTTGTCTTCGCTGACTACCGCATAGCCTTCTTTCGTGAGTTCCTTCAGGATGGGATAGATGGTCCCATATGTGGGCGTGCAGCAGCCGCTGGTAATGGATTCCAGTTCCTTCAGTATTCCATAACCATAGTTCGGGCCTTTGGATAAGACCTTCAGCACCAGAATCCGTGAAAGTCCTATATTGATCAAAGATTTCCAGAAACTCGGTTCGGTTAGCTTCATAGATCGATCACCTCTTCGAATAGTCGTTTATTGTATCCATCATTATATTGGTTGTCAATATATAGAATACTTGTCCCCTTTAGCCTGTCGCTCATTTCTCGATTGTCTGAAAGGTTGTCTCCGGCCGTGACGCCAAGCCCGACACAGATTTCAAGGAAGGCGTCTTTCAGATGGGATATTCACCTTCGAAGATTGGCTTGCACATGAATGGTTTTGCATTGCCGATCCAAAGGGTCATTGCAAAGGCCGTGCAGGTTTTCTGCCCGCACTGCCCGCAGCTGGTTCCGGGTAGGCGTTTATATACTTCTAGTGCGGGATGCTTTTTCCGCATGGTATAGGAAGGCGTTATGGAAGCCCTGCGTGAATAAATTTCATTCGAGAAGCACCTGATCTTTTCGAGGGTGCGCCATGCATCGACGATCTCGTTAGCCTTGCCGATGGCGATCCTTCTCGCGTAGATCGTTATCAGGCGATGGCCGTCCATAAAGGTCAGCATGGGACCGTTCGGATTATAGCGGGCTCCTTTCATCTCTGTGTTCATATAAGGGAATACATCGGACATCTCCCCCGATATATGGGCTACTAGACGCAGTTTTGTCTCGTCTGCAATACAGGGGGAAAGCACCATCATCGAGGCAGTTCCGAAAATGTCTTCAGGAAAAGTCTGAGGGTTTGATGCAGGTATATAGATTGATGCCTGCCGGTAATCGACCCACCCCGAACAGAAGAATTCTTCAGGAGAGCATGAAGCAAGCCGGGATCGGACTCCCTGCTCCATGGCAATGGAAGGGCATCCCACAAGACTATAGCCCGGCTCCGGACATATGACCATGTACGGCAGGCCCGTAGCATCGAGCCTGGCACTCATTTTCTCAAACTCGCTCTTTCTCGGAAATGTTGTAAGATACATGCTGACGAACGTTAGCTCTTCCCGAGGTAGGATTGGGTCTCATCTTGGATGTATCTTGTAAAGGCTTTCTCGTCATCGACGAGGTTCCAGATATCTTTCAGGTTTTTCCATCTGACCTGTGCACCGTCTTTTATATCCGCAACTATAACCGACTTTGTGTAAAGTTTATAATACTTGACGTAATGCTCATTTTCCTTTTCATCAACGTTGATCACCTTCCAGACCAGAAGGCCATTTTTCAATTCATTGGGAAAGCCGGTTAAGATTGCTTTTTGGGTAAGCTGTTCCATAGTAAAACAGGTTGTACATCTAAAAGTAGTATGAAAGTAATACGCAATGACCTGATGACCCTTCTGCTTCTTTAATGAGGGATCAGGGGGTGGGGTCTTTTCCTCCATGGCGAAGCCGTCGGATATCCTGTGAAAAGCTTCCGGTTGCGTTGCCTTGAAAGCGAATATTGCAATGCTTATCGATGCGACAGCCATAATAAGTGTGGATAAAGTGGTTTTCAGTTTTTTATTCATATTGATATCCTTATCTATAAACTACATGGTAAAATAAAGCTCTCAAGGTATAGATATCATGAGGCTATCAAATTTCCAGAACTATAGATATCCTCCACATGTAATAAGCACAAGGAATACCGCAATTTATAATATCCATAAGGCCTGCTCAGGTTTATGAAATTAATGATTTCTTAAGAAGATATAATCTTCGTAGATGTCCTGATAGTTAGGCTTTCCAAAAGATATCGTGAAACTCATCTCCCCATCATCCTGATATCCGGAGAAAATTTTTGGAGCTCGTGCCAGAATCAGAAGTCGGAGGTTTCTTTCAGAAAGTATAGCTATGACATGGACATCATAGGTTTGAGCAATACATTACATATATCGTAAGTAAAGATCGATCCCGGGTACTTGTTGTTGTCTTAAGCATGTATCTCTAATAGTCAATTGGATACAAACATCATTAAGTGATTAGAGTCATTTTAATTTTTGTTTTCATTCAGCATTTGGCTTTAATTAGCATGCGTGACTAGAGTATTTCAATACCAGGGTAGGATTCCCCGGCCTCAAGCCGTCTCGGAAAGGTTCTCTCCCGTCGTGGCGCCAAGGCCGACACAGATCTCCAGGAAGGCATCCCTCAGATGGGCATACCCGCCCCCGAAAATCGGCTTGCACATGATAGGTTTTGCACTGCCGCTCCAGAGGGTGAGGGCAAAGGCCATGCAGGTTTTCTGCCCGCACTCGCGGCAGTTCGTGCCCGGAAGGCGTTTGTAGATGTCGAGGGTCGCGGGCTTCTTCCTCATGGTATACAACGGCGTTACGGAGGCCCTGCGGGAATAGGTGTCGTTGGCAAGGCACCTGATTTTTTCGAGGGTGCGCCAGGCGTCCACGATATCGTCCGCCTTGCCCATGGCGATTCTGTGAGGATAGATCGTGATCAGGCGATGGCCGTCCATGAAGGTCAGCATGGGACCATTCTCATTGTAGCAGGCACCCCTCATCTCGGCATTCAGGTAAGGGAAGACCTCTGTCATGTCTCCCGAGATATGCGCGACCAGACGTAGTTTCGTCTCGTCGGCAATGCACGGGGAGAGCACCTGAATAGAGGCGGTACCGAAGACGTCTTCTTGGAAACACCTGGGGCTCGCATCGGGCACCTCGATAGCCGCCTGGCGGTACTCGACCCACCCCGAAGAGTAGACCTCATCGGGCGAGCATGAAGCCACCCGGGAACGGACTTCCTGACTCATGGCAATGGCAGGGCATCCGACAAGGCCGAATCCCGGCTCAGGGGTTATGATTGTATAGGACAGGCCTGAAGCATCAAGCCTGGCGAGCATTTTATCGAATTCGCTCTTCCTTGGGAATGCCGCAATATACATGATGAACAGTCAGCCCTTTCTCTTCTCCATCCGCATCAACCCTTCCCCAGATAAGAGCGGGTTTCATCCTGGATATATTTTATGAAAGCTTGCTTATCACCCACGAGGTCCCAGATCAGATCGAGGTTTTTCCACTGGAGTTGAAGCCCGTCTTTCGTTTCTGCGATCACTACGGACTGCATCTGCAGGTCATAGTCCTTCAGGAAGTGCTCGTTATCCTTGTCATCGACGTTGACAATCTTCAGGACCAGACGCCCGTCCTTTAGCTCATCACGGAAGCCGCTTGCAACAGCCTCCTGCGTGAGCTTCTCTATCCTGGTGCACGTTGGGCAGCGGAACTTGTAATGAAAATAATAGGCAATGATCTGATGCCCTTTCTGCTGCCTGCTTTCTTGATTTTCAGAAGCGCCTACCTTCTTCTCCATGGCATCGGCGGCAGACAGTCCTTTCCCTGGGAGCGTGATAAATCCAATGCATGCTCCCGTAAAAGCCATAAGCAGAGCGATTGACGATATTTTTTTCATCATGCGTGGAAGAGCCTCTTTTTATAATAGAGCGAGAGGTTCACCAGGGCGATGAGCACCGGTACCTCCACGAGAGGGCCTATGACAGCCGCAAACGCTGCCCCGCTGTTGATGCCGAAGGTGGCGATGGCCACGGCGATGGCCAGCTCGAAGTTGTTCGATGCTGCGGTGAAACTCAAGGTTGCCGACTGGCCGTAGGTAGCGCCCACCTTCTTGCTCATGAAGAACGAGATGTTGAACATGATCACGAAGTAGATGAGCAGCGGGATGGCGATCCTCACCACGTCGAAGGGGAGCTGCACGATGTACTCGCCCTTGAGCGAGAACATGACCACGATGGTGAAGATCAGGGCGATGAGCGTGATCGGGCTGATCTTCGGGATGAAGACATTCTGATACCAGTCCTTGCCTTTTGCCCTGATGAGCGTGAAGCGGGTGATCACACCGGCGATGAACGGGATGCCCAGGTAGATGAACACGCTCTGGGCGATCTCTCCGATGGAGACATGGACCGCCACGCCCTTCAGGCCGAACCAGGTGGGAAGCAGGGTGATGAAGAACCAGGCATACACGGAAAAGAACAGGACCTGGAAGATGGAGTTGAAGGCCACGAGGCCTGCGCAGTACTCGGTGTCTCCCTTTGCCAGCTCGTTCCACACGATGACCATGGCAATGCAGCGGGCCAGGCCGATCATGATGAGGCCAACCATATACTCGGGCTTGTCAGGGAGAAAGACAATAGCGAGTGCAAACATGAGCACAGGCCCTATGATCCAGTTCTGGACGAGGGAAAGGCCCAGCACCTTTATATTCCTGAAGGCCTCGCCCATCTCCTCGTACTTCACCTTGGCGAGCGGAGGGTACATCATGAGGATGAGGCCAATGGCGATGGGTATGTTCGTGGTGCCCACGCTGAACCGGTTCCAGAAGTCTGCCGTGCCGGGTATGAAATACCCCAGCAGCACCCCGAAAGCCATGGCCAGGAAGATCCACAGCGTGAGGAGCCGATCGAGAAACGACAGCCTTTTCATAACACCATTATTGGATGACTGGTTGCTCAAAACACACCGTCCTTTCGATATCAGCTCTTAAGCTTTCCGTACAAAGCAGTAAGCTTAGTCGTATACATGCTCCTGATTGTTTCTTCATCCTCTGCCAGAGGCTTCACCGGAACGAGATCCATGACCTCTGAAGGGCTCAAAGAGGAAGAGAACATGGTATCTGCAGCGCCTTTGACCATCTTTGCAAGGGCTTCCCTGATGGCCTCGTCAGTGAGTCCGAACGACCTCGCGAGTTCGGAAAGGGTCTGCCACTGAAACCAGAAATACGTGGGACCCATGGCAGCTATAATGGCATAGGCCTCCAGGTTCTCTTCCGGGACTTCTGGGCAATCGCCCATTTCGCCGAACAGGTGTATCAATTCCGACTTCTCTCCTGTGGATATCCCTTTCGAGAAGGCTACGGGATTGTACCCTTTATTGATGATCGAGGGAGCATTGGGGATCATCCTGACAATTTTCTCGTGCCCTCCCAGGATGTTCGACAACATGGATATACTGAGTTTGGGTGCCAGTGAAACAATGATGGCATCTGTCCTGATTGATGATTTGACCTTTCCGAGCGCTTCGGACATTACCGGCGGGTGGAGTGAGACAAAGACCACATCGCAAGCAGCAGGCTTGCCATTGTCATTTCCTGCATCCGAAACTGCAGGGAAGTCCTTCTTCAGGTTCGCAAGAACGTCCGGATTTGCATCACTCACAAAAACTGTCTTGGAAAGTTTGCCCGTTTTCTTCAGCGCTGTCAGAATAATGCGGGTGATCCTACCTCCTCCAATGAAACCAAACGACTGGTACTGCATGGAACCTCCTATTTTCTTAGCTCTTTTGATTGCCTGTCTCTCTACTTACGAATGCATGTAGCTGCCCTCGAACAGTCGTACCCTTATGGGATGCTCCAATGACTTGAGAATTGTTGCCTTGTGAACTGCGGCATCCAATCCTTTTTGCTCTTTTTTCATAAGCAAATACTTCCTCCATAATTGCTCCTGTGCGGAGAGCGACTCAACCGCAACATCCTTCGCTGCACGACGGCAGGCTCGATGTTATATTGAAACCCGATCCTGTGACAGACTCAAGGAAATCGACACGGATCGGCTTGGTTTTTTCAAAAAGCTCTTTTTCAACTGCAAAAGTAATTCCCTGCTCGGTAAAGGTAAGATCGTTTTCCTGTGACTCATCCAGAGCCATGCCCAGCTTGGGCCCGCCTCAACCGGCTTGCAGGAGTATCCTGATTATGTTCGGACCTTTCTGCTTCTCTAAGATGCCTTTGATCATGCTGCCGGCCTTTTCCGTTACTTCGAACATATGTCCTCCTTCGTGTGTGATATTCCGTGGTCTCTCACCGAGAGCCCTTTCTCAGCGTTCAGGTTCCCCCGAAAATCGGGATTCCGCCGCGAAGCGAGGAATCCCCGGCAAAGCCGACCGTTGCCTTGTCTCCTTCAACTATGACAGGGACCTGCATCTTACCCCCGGAGTGGTAAAGCATTTTTTCAAGTTTCTCCGGGTTCTCATCCACATTAATATACACGGCCTTCTCCCCATAGGCTTCCCGAGCCTGGCTGCAGAAGGGTCAGGTATCCGTTCCGTATATGATCACCTTTTTATCCACACACGATTCCTCCTATCCGCAGCATATCGCTATCGATCAGGCCCGATGGCATCGTCTCCTCACTTCAGAAAGCCTCTTCCTGATCATGCTTGCCATCGCATGAATTTTCTTTGACATCATTTCCCAGCACACCGGCATCATCCGGAGCATCATCTGCCTCCTTCCACCGGGCCGCTCCATGATGCCCCTGCACAGATCAGGACCAATCTCCAGCATCAACTGGAACCTGTCTTCGGGAGATAAATCCAGCACAGCCTTTTTCACTTCATCACGGTTCATCATCTATCCTCCTTTTTAATAACCGAGAGGACATTCAGATGCTGTCTTCCTGGTAGACGCGCTGTTCCTTGTCGAATTCTCTGCCGCTCAAGCCTGCTGTAATACCTGGCAGTGTATACGGGACACACAATCCTTTACCCCGCACTCTTTTTGCAGACAGAAGGATCGTGGGCAGCGCCTTTCTTCTCATCGCTCTTCATGCATGTGGCCTTTGAGAGCCGGACCAGATCCTGTTTCAGTGTCGGGTGGTCGGCCAGGGAATTGCGAAGGAACTCGTAAAAAGACCGCTCGAAATCTGAGCGCGGCTCAATCACTTTATAGTGCATCCAAGTACCTTCACGGCGTGCTTTTATCAAACCGGCATGCCTCATGACGCCCAGGTGACGTGATATTTTGAAATCCTGTTCTTCCAGGGCTTGCGCGAGGATACACACGCAGGTCTCACCGTTTGCCAGAAGCAGCGATGCGAGCCTCAACCTGGTTACATCGGATAAAACCTTGAATAATGATGCTTCGTTCCTCACCGGCATCTCCTTATAGATATCTGCTTATCTGCACAGATTCGCATATAATAAAGAATTTCTCTGCCTTGTCAATCATAAACGGCAAATTCTATAAATGAACCACCCTGCCTCAAGCAGCGGGGTATAGAAACCTTCTCAAGGGGGATAGGCCATTCGCAGCAAGTTTAAGGGGAATTAACCCCAAGGGATTAAAGCGGAAAACGGCATTCGATGCTACCTCAACTATGGTTATTTTCTAGTCTCATTGCAGGGGATGCAAGTCTGATCACCTTCGGCGCTTTTTGTAAGCTTATGCGTGAAGACAGCCTCTCCGCACTTAACGCAACGCTGTGTCTCGAAGACTCCCTTGCCCTTGGGAAGCTCTTTCCGAAGCACCTCGCTTATGGAGAGAAAATCGGCATCGGCTAGAGAGAGAATCCGGTCCACCTGGGGTTGGGTGATCTCCGCAGGGACATCCTGGGGCAGCACACCTTCCTTCCTCTTCTGTACAAAGGGTGATGAAAGAGCCTTTTCCAGGAACTCGGGTTTGAGAGATACCCTGACTGCACGGTTCGTGGCCGTATCGATGAGGGTAAAGGCCATCTTACCGTAGCCCAGCTTCCTGATGTTCGATTTGCCGTACGTTGCTCCGGTGGCGACCATGATCCCGTCCACGAAACACCCGGCGGCATGACCTTCAGCCGTCTCGGCTTCCACCACCAACTCCTTGTCCTGCGACCTTTCCACACCAAGGGCTTTCATCGCCGCAAGGCCTGCCCTGATCCCCATGGGCATGGCGGGGCACTTGTGGCCGTGGAATTTCAATCCGAGTTCATACAATTCTTTTAATTCATCCATCTTTATTTCTCCTTTTCAGTCATACTCCTTCAATAAGCGCTAGTGATGATGCCCTTCTTCATCCTCATCGGGCTCAATGCGGCAGTAGAGCCCATTGTTCCCACAGGTTGTGCATTCGATCTGCAATGAGCTGTGGGCGATACCGTTTTCCTTGAGCACGTGCTCAATATTCTTCTTTGTTATATCCGCTTCGCTGAGAGTCCTGTCGCTCAGCAACACATGTGCTGAGAAGGCGATATGGTTGTGTGCTATTGACCATAGGTGGACATCGTGGACATCCTTCACCTCTGCTATGGCAGCGATCTTCTTAGTCAGTGCCTCCACACTGAAACCCTTGGGTGTAAGGACGAGAAAGATGGAAAGTGTATCTCTGACAAGCCGTATGCCTCCCAAGATAATGATGCAGCCGATCAGGACTCCGGTAATGGGGTCTGCATAAATCCACCCGGTGAAATAAATCACTATGCCCGAGACAATGACACCCACCGACGACAGGGTATCTCCAAGCACATGGAGCCATACGCTCTTAATGTTCAGGTCTTCATGGGACATGCCGAGGATGAGCGCCATGACGATGTTTCCCACGAGACCGAGGAAAGCCACTCCTAGCATGACAGGTATATTTATGAGGGGCGGAGCCATGAGTCTCTCATAGGATTCGTAAAAAATCAGGACCGCAATGACGAGGAGGCTGAGCCCGTTGATGAGGGCTGCCAGGACACCTACGCGATGGTAGCCGTAGGTGGCATGTTCATCCGAAGGTTTCCTGCTGATCCGGGCCGCAACAAGGCCCAAGGCAATAGCCAGGGCGTCTGTGACCATGTGGCCCGCATCGCTCAGGAGGGCAAGGCTGTTGCTCAGGTAGCCGCCGACCAGTTCGGCGGTCAGGATTGCCATTGTCACGAGTAAGGTGAGGAACAGCCGCTTTTCTCCGTTCATTTTCATATCAGCCCCCAGATCATTTTTGCTGCAATTGCGTAAAGCACGATGCCTATGATCTTTTTTACCTGACCCGCTTCCAGCTTCCGATGCATGAGCCAGGAACCTGCGATGGCGCCCGCCACCGAACCGATGGAGGAGAAGAGGAGCAGACGCCAGTTTATGTTACCGATGGCAGCGTGTCCGAAGAACCCGCTCAGGGATGAAAATATCACGATAAAGGCGGTAGTTGCCGATGCCTTCTTAGAGTCGAATCCCAGCCATACCAATGCGGGAACGATGAAGTTTCCGCCGCCCACCCCCAGCAGACCCCCGAGATAGCCTGCCACGAAGCCGAGGCTGATGCCTGTCTTCAGTTCCTTGCCGGGAGAAGAATGGGCGTCTTTCTTCTTCGGAGTGTAGAAGAGCATCATGGAGCCTGCGAAGATGAGAAACGCCGAGAAGATCAGGATAAGAAATTCCTTTGAGAAATATCGGGTCGAGTATGCGCCGAGAGGCGAGAACACTACTGCAAGCACGATGATGGGTATTGCCGTCTTGAATGCCACCAGTTTGAATCGGATGTAATTGAACGAGGCAAAGCTCATGCTGACGGCATTCAGGAGCAGCGCGACTGCCATTGCCTGAGTCAGGGGAATGCCCAGCCAGTAGAAGGTCGGGATGATGATGAATGCCGACCCGACTCCTGCAATGGTGAGTACCGTAGTAAAGAGAAAGACAAGTATGGAAGCAACTGTTATGGTCATCACAGAGCAAATTCCGGCCTGGACTGCACAGAGGTGTTTAATATCGAATACATAGGCATAGTACAAAAAGACATACGCATCGCTTTTCCTTATTGAGACCTTCTTCTTAAGGTAAGAACCATATGCTCCAGGGATAGAAATCCCTGTTCATAAAAAAGGACCAGAAGAGATGCCCCCAGCAGAGATGAATCCCGAAGCAAGTACCACCAGGTAATAGGCTCGCCGGAAGCTGAAGTGCTGAAGCAGCCGCACGCGATGTCCAGGCCCCGGGAGAGGTTGAACCCCAGGGCAAGGGTGAAAACCAGAAGCAGGCCGGCTGTGATGAGCGCCCCTCCTTGTGTCCATAGGCCAAGCACCAGGCTCGTTCCGGCTGCAACCTCCACCCATGGCAGCATGATGGCGGTGATATTGACGAGCCATCCCGGCAGGAGGTGGTAGTTGTAAACGGACATGGCGAATCCTGCCGGGTCAATGATCTTGGTCACTCCTGCATAGACAAACATTGCTCCGAGAGCCATCCGGGCAGCTGCCAGAAGCGTCTGAAAGAACCTTGAACGGATGATCCTTTCTAAGGAATGCTCTCGTTCACTCATAAGGATAACCCCTGTCCATCCAGCCTAACCAGCCCTCGGGCATGACCTTGACGGGTCCCACCCCACGGCTCATCAGGTCCTTCACCAGGTCAGCGCCAAGTGGACAGTGGACGTCATAGCAGTAGGCGATGACGGTCTTGCCTGTCTTGAGCATTGCCCGGACCTCTTCGAGATGCTCTGCCGCTTTTTCCGCCGGTATATTCACCGAGCCCGGAATATGGCCGCCCGCGAAGTCCCCGGGCTCTCTTGCATCGACGAACAGGGCGTTCTCTTTCGCAAAAAGCCCGAAGGCCTCGTCAATGGCTATCAGTTCAAGATCTCCGGCATGGGTCTGCGTGACGGCTTTAGGGCTCCAGTCTCCTATGAACGGAATTCCCCCAGGTCTCGCTATATTAAAAACAGCACCGAGGGAAACAGCAGCCACGACCATGCAGAAGGCATATACAACCCCTTGTCTGATGCGCTGAATCACGATGTCCCGTCCGTACTGATAAGGGTAAAGATCTTGTCTTTGTTTGGAATCCATTTGCCGCGATGTACGACCTTGCCGTTCACCTTGAGCACCGGAGTAAAAGGGAAGTGCTTCATGACAATCTTCAATTGGGTTACATGCTCGATATCGGCATCGATTCCCTTCTCTGCAACCACTTCATTAACTTTTTTGTAGAGGGTCTTGCAGAAAGGGCATCCTGGACCGATGATCTCTATCAGTTTCCTTCCTTCCATCCAACACCTCCTGTCTGTGGCTACGGGCTATATCAGAGGCTCGCCATGAACGGGGTCACGATGAAATACACGCCAAGCAGGATGATGAGCACCCCGGCCCCTTTCCTGAACATCATGGATGCAGTGTTCCACCTGCTGCTTTCCAGAAGCGTCTTCACCGCTGCGGTTGAGCTTCCCGCAACCACAATGGGGAGGCAGTGGCCCAAGGCAAAGAGCAGGATGAGCACCACCCCGGCGACGATCTTTTCCTGGATGGTGATGATGGCGAGGATAGGAGCGATGAATCCGAAGGTGCATGTCCCTGACAAAACTCCGTAGGCAAGGCCCAATCCCAGTGCACCGAAAATACCTCGGAAATTGAGCCGGTACAGGAGGCTTCCGGACATGGAACAGCTCTCGACGCCGAGCATACCCAGGGCGACCCAGATGAGGATGCCGCCTACGAGCACCATCCAGTATTCTCCTATATCGCCCAGCATCCTGCCCAGGAGGGCGCAGGCAATACCCACCAGAGCGATGCTGATGAACAGCCCAGTAGAGAAAGCCACGGAATAACCGGCCGCGAGCCCTGGCTTCACCTCGCGGTTCTGCCCGCCGACATATGCGACGATAAGGGGAATTGATGCAAGGTGGCATGGGCTCAGCATTACGCTCACCATGCCCCAGAGAAAGGCGCCAAGGGCCGCGATCGCGGTACCGGCGACCAGCCATTCATTGATCGTAAGAAAGAGAGAATCAAGCATTAACGTCCTCCGGAATAGAATGTATCTTCATCGGGTCGGCGTATTTTTTGGGTGCTGAGACAAGGCTTTAAGCCTTCAACCATTAACGCCCATCTTTTTCAGCTGCTCTACAATGGCGTCCTCAGACATAAATCCGACATGCCGGGCAACTTCTTTCCCTTCCTTGTCGAAAAAGACCTGCGTGGGGATTGCCTGTATCTGAAAACGCTCAGCCTGCTTGCGGTCATATCTCAGATCGATAAAAATGATCTCTGCCTTGCCTTTGTAACGATTCTCAAGCTTCTCCAGAATGGGAGTCATCATCTTGCAGGGGATGCACGAGCCCGCACCAAGATCCACCATGGTAACCATGCCTTTTACGGGTACTGTTCTATTAAACACCGATTCTCCGGCATATGATAATCCTGAAAAGAGGACTGTAACAGCAAGAACTGTGACGATGAATCCGATCTTTAATCTCATATGGTTTCTCCGATCCTTTTATTTCAAAATCTTTTCGATATCTTCCTGCGAAGGCACCTTGCCCACGACCTTGACCTTGTCGTCCAGCACGAGGGCGGGCGTAGCCATAACGCCGTAAGACATGATCGCATTGATGTCGCTCACCTTTTCAATCTCGTACTCGATGCCGAGCTTCTTTGCAGCCTTTTCGGCATTTTCCATGAGCTTTGTGCATTTAGCACATCCGGTTCCGAGGATTTTAATCTTCTTCATATCTTTCTCCTTTCCTTAAAATCTAAAACAGTGAGCCGTAGATGATGCCCGATATCGTTGCCATGATAATAACGAGAGATACATATACAATTGTCTTCTTCGTGCCGATAATGGTTCGGATCACGAGCATGCTCGGAAGCGAGACCGCAGGACCCGCGAGCAGGAGCGCTAATGCAGGCCCTTTGCCCATGCCCGAGCCGATGAGGCCTTGGAGTATTGGGACTTCCGTCAGCGTTGCGAAGTACATGAAGGCACCTGCTATTGCAGCGAAGAAATTAGCCGAGAGAGAATTCCCGCCCACGGCTGCGCTCACCCATACCGATGGGATTATACCTTCATAACCAGGCCGTCCGAGCAGAAAGCCTGCGACGACCACCCCGGCAAACAGAATCGGGATGATCTGTTTGGCAAAGAACCAGGAGTTGCCGAACCACTCCTCCATCTGGCCTCCCTGGGTGGAGGTGATGATCGAGAGCCCGATGATCCCTGCCACAAAAGCAACCATAGGTTGCTGGGGGAACAGATAAGCCAGCACTGCAACGATGGCGCCGGCAACACCTATCTTCCACCACTCGATCTTGAACCAGGCGACGAGCATTGCCGAAAGGCCAAGGGCACTCAAAGAAGTGAGAATCCATTTCAGGCTGTACAGGGTATGCCACGTGCCGCTCTGCTCCTGGGGCTTGCCCCAGTTGGCAAACACGAGGATCGCGATCATGGATGCGAAATATAATACGTTCTGCCACAGGGGCCGTACGTTGTCATCCTCCGGCATGACTGCCTGGATCTTGCATTTTTCAAGCTCTTCTTTGCGGTAAATAAAGTGCATCGTTAGGCCAATGATTACGCTGAAGGAGACAGCTCCGACAGCCCTTGCTATTCCGAGTTCAGGGCCGAGTACCCGTGCGGTGAGAATGATGGCCAGGACGTTGATGGCCGGTCCCGAGTAGAGGAATGCAATGGCTGGCCCCAGGCCTGCTCCCATACGGTAGATGCCTGAGAAAAGCGGCAGAACCGTACAGGAACATACCGCCAGGATGGTGCCCGAGACCGAGGCTACGCCGTATGCCAGAACCTTCTTTGCGTTTGCCCCGAGATACTTCATCACGGAGTTCTGCGACAGAAACACTCCGATTGCGCCCGCGATGAAGAACGCCGGCAGCAGGCAGAGTATGACATGCTCCCGGGCATAGGATTTTGCCAGGTAGAGCCCCTCGAACACCGCTGTGTCAAAGCGGGGTATGCCCACCGGCAGATAGAACAGGGCTAGAAACAAAGCAGCAAGCCCGACAAGCCATTTCCAGTCTTCTTTCCAGTTCATACGATAGGCTCCATTCCGTTATAATATGGCTATTTGGCTTAATTGCCAATTAAACCATAATAATTACTTCTCCGCAGTGAGAGCCAGGTGCTCCCTGATATTGCTTGTAAGGATATCCTCTACACAGCTGAAAAAGCCTACGGAGCAGGGCATTTTCAGGGTATAAAACACTTGGGTGCCTCTTTTGTCATCGTGCACAACACCGGCATTCTTCAGGATGGAGAGATGCTTCGATACCGTTGAGATGTCCGAGCCGATCATTTCGGTGAGCTTGCATACACACTGCTCGCCCTTGGAAAGCTCATCTACGATGAACAGCCTGGTGGGATGCGCCAGCGCCTTGATTATCTTTGCCCTTGCCTCATATCGTGCATGTATCTTTTTTTCCATGATCATTTCCTCTATTTGACTATTTGGCAAATCTTGCAACTAATGTCAATCAGTTTCTTTGGTCCAGGTATATGCTGAATTGATAGCTATCACTATATAGAGATTCAGAACTGAAGATATCTATCGCGTATCTCAATAAGCGGAACGCTCATTCAAAGTTATGCTTTCTATAAGGCAGTGACACTTGAGCTAGAATACAGATCTCTGTAATACATGCAAGTTATTAAGAGTACAAAAAATATTAGATATTCAGAAGCTATCGAAAAGAGTAGATGGTATCCATTAAATATCTTTAGACCGGGAAAATTTCAAATGCCTTGTCGATCAACAGGTTAATAAGGCTCGAACGGAAACGCTCACATCTTGTAAGTGCTAAACCAGCCTGAGTCAGTGCTTGGATCTTAGCAAGATCTTTTTTTGCCTCTACGAGATCCCGGAAATCCTGTTCTGATATCTTTTTCTCAACCAACATCCCTGACCACCTAATTAAATCACCCTTTATTGTATCGATGAAATCCTTTGTATCCTGGTCTGCTTCGCCAATTAAGTCACTGAAATTATCATAAGCTAGAGTCTTTGCTCCATCCATCACTGCTTTTATATAGTCATCAAATTTATTCATGTGACCCGAACCTCCTATTTTTTGCAGTCATCTGCATTCTTTTTATTTGCTTCCAAGCATATTATTTCATCGAAAGCGTCTGAGACTAGGCCTTTAAACTCTGTAATGTATTCTTGCGAAAGCACCCCCTTCTCTTTCCATCGATGAAAGAATTTACCAAGAAGGTTACCATCTGGCTTCTTGAGCAACATCCACTGTTGAGCAGATATACTATTTGAGGGGATACCATTTACATATTCATACGCTGCATCTATTTTTACCATTAACTCTTGTATACTCAGTTCATTGTCAGGATAAGGCAACGTAGCTCTGTCCATAACTGCAAGAGTTTCTGCTTTAAGGGAGGTGGCGTTTTGATATGCTGTTGGACTATAAGGTCCTATTAACGGTGCACATGCAACAAGTATTAGGAATATAATACATATAAAAAGATTATATCTTTTATTCTTACAGCTAGTCATAATTCCTCCTCTTCTTTTGAAAAGGACTCAGAAAACCAAGAGGTGCCCTTATAGGAGAGCTTAGGTGATACTCCTCCTATTTTTATCAGAAGAAAGAGTGCTCTCGATTATTTTTTTATCTTTATAGTTTCAACTATTGCGGTCTTCTTTCTCCTTTCAGCTTCTTTAACAGGTATAAATTTCCCTGATCCGGCATCCCTTCCTATCTTTCTTGTGGTGGTGCTTTTCTTACTCATTCTTTAATCCCCCTAAAAAAATATTTTTTATTGGTTTACAATTTACACCGATTATTATAATTTGTAAACCGTTAATGTAATCCGGAGGGGATTTATGATTGGAGAAAGAATTAAGATAGCCAGAAAAGGCGCACAAATGAGCCTACGTGACTTGGCGAGCATGGTAGGTGTAAGCCCAATGGCCATATCCAAATATGAGAGGGATATGGATATGCCATCGTCTGAGATCCTCATACGACTGGCTAAAGCTCTCGGTGTCAGTTTGGATTATCTGCTCAGACCTACTTCAGTATCAATTTCACAGCCTGCATATAGATGCAGGATCTCACGATTTAAAGTTAAAGAAAGGGAAGCCATACAGGCGAGGATTCAGAGCTGGATTGAAAGGTATTTCGCAGTAGAAGACTTATTCGTCAATGAATATCCACACCTGTTTACCTTTCCAAGGATTGATCGCAAAATTAAAAGCCTTAATGATATAGAGAGGTTTTCTGGGGAACTTAGGGAGGCATGGGGCCTTGGCTCAAATCCAATTGAGAGCATGGTTCAGTTATTAGAGGATAAGAGAATTAAGATTGGATTATTTAATGCTTCTGATGATTTTGATGCTTGTACTTTCTGGGTTAACGATAATGTGCCTGTAATTGCAATTAAAGATAATGTCCCTGGAGATCGGCAGAGGATGAGTTTAGCGCACGAGCTGGGACATTTGATGATGGATTTAAATGATGGTGATGATGAAGAAAAAGCAGCTAAAAGATTCGCAGGATCTTTTTTAGCTCCAGCAGATGTGGTCGTGTATGAGCTTGGTAATAAGCGGAATAAGCTTGATATATTTGAGTTGTATGAACTGAAACATAAGTATGGTTTGAGCATGATGGGATGGGTACATCGAGCCTTTCAATTAAACATAATTAATGATTATGAATATAAAAGATTAATAAAGTTATTTAGACAAAGGGGATGGGATCGAGAGGAGCCTGATAAACAGTATCCTCCCAAAAAAACTCATAGGATGGAGCGATTAATATTACGGGCTTTAGTTGAAGGTATAATTTCTAGAAGCAGGGCAAGAGAACTGTATGAAGGCAATATTATGGATTTAATTGAGGAGAATAAAGACATCTATGGGCGCGACACCATCCTCACTGATATTTGATTCATCAGTTCTTTTTGATATACAGAATAGCTCTATTTTTGGATATGTATCCAAGATGCTGAATGAACTTCTGGTCACGGATATTATTTTAAATGATGAACTGGAAACAATAGATGCACCAACTCTCCTAAGTTATGGCTTTCATACTGTTCAGTTAAATTCTAAAGAGATGTTAGCGCTTCAAGACTATCGATCCAGACACAAGGCACTTTCTATTGGAGATCTATCCTGCTTGGTATATGCAGAAAATCATAATGCAGTTATTGTCGCTGGAGACAGGAATTTAAGGCTGTTAGCTACACAAAAAAAGATCGAGGTGCATGGTAGTCTTTGGCTACTTGATGAGCTTATCGAACGAGGAATTATAACTCCAACCAAGGCAGCTGCTGCTTTAAAACTGATGCTGGATAATGATGCCTGGCTGCCATTAGACGAGTGCGAAATAAGAATGAAATCATGGCTTGAAAATAAGATTCCCGCATAGGAACAATATGAACTGTAAGGCGAAGAGATCCATCCTGGAGGAAGATCATTGGAATACGTGGCCATCTGAGGGCAATCAAATCAAGATTGACTGTTCACTGAAGGAATTGGAAAGCTGCCTTAAAAAGAATGCGTCGGATAGATTATATTACTATGTCGTAGACACCGCTGATGTTGGGAAAGATAGCAGAGGGCTGTATAATACCGGCTCCGGTCCTAATTTCCAAGGAGGGCTCATCACTCTTTGCACATGCAAGCATTCCATGAGGGCAACCTCTTATTTTGACCAGAGTACATGGGTGGCTGGAGTAGTCAATTTAGGAGTTTCACAAAAGCTGGGCCTGAACAACAACCTTCTCTTCTACCTTGGGAAGGTAAAGCACATATTTCACCATTACGGGGAGCTAATTGACTTTCTCAAGAAAGAAAACCCCAAAGCTTTCTTAGCAAAGAATGCATGTAATAATATTCGAGGTGATATATTTCAGCCAAAGAGATCAGCAAGAGACTTTCATGATCCAGAGCAATACAAATATCCCTGCCGGGATCATGTCCACAATCCACATGATAGTTGGAAGGAGGATATTAGTTACTTCTACCGGGACAATCCCAATAAAAGATCGAAATATCTGATGTTTGATGAGGAGAAAAGCTTTGCCTGGTGCAGAGAGGTAATCCAGATAGATAGAGGGAAGGTCTATCCCAATGGCAGGAAGGTAGCGATTACTTCTGGTTATAAATCTGTACGGATGAAAGATTTCCTGGATATATTGATTTAAGTATGAAGATAGTCTTCAGCAAGAAGGGCTTTGACACGGCTAACGGCGGGGGTCCAAGCCCAATTCTTCCCGAGGGCTCGATGCTTTAAATTCCCATTCCGGCAAAGGATAGTGGATTTTCATATCCTCAGATTGATGAGGTTCGAGTGGGCCTCATAAAGATCATGAACGACATAACAGGCAGCAGTATTAAATCAGGGGAAAAGCGGTAGTGTCAATCTTCTTTCGCACTTTTGGTTAAGATCGATAGCGAGCAAGGGCGAAAGATCTACTCTCTGAGAATAGCGATTATTGAGCCGATATTCGCGAACGTTCGCACCCACAAGCGGCTGGTGGACAGGTTTACCTCACGGTCCACAATATCGAAAAAATAGCACATGCGAGGGCGGCATAGAGGGAAAGATCCGTGTGTGAGCATTGGGAAAGGAAAAGAATGACCAGGTAGATCGCAAATCCAGCAGGCAAAATCTCTCAGCTGAGAAAAAGCCCGGCACCCATCAATACGCAAATCATATTTTCGACAGTCTCATAAGAACTCACAACTTCACAGGAATGCAGGTTTCTGTAATTTATGTGCAGATTCATCATGTTACTTAAAAATGCACATATGCAAACAAGATCTATACTGGTAGAGCTCACAAACTAAGATTAGCGCACTTTCTTAGAATTCATCTGGGCAGTGCTCAACGTAAAACTTCCAGGATTCTTGATGAGTTCCATAATCAGGTTATTGCCTTCCTGGGAAGTAGATGAGTTGGCCTTATTAAGGAGTATCTCTACAAGGCGGATGAGGACCTTTGTTCTTACGCCTTCAGGTACGAGTTCATCGAATTGCTTGCCCAGTTCATCTGGTAGGTGGACCGTCTTAACAGGCATTATGTCTCCTCATATGTAAACCTTCATTTGTACTTCATAAGATTTAAAGAAGATATACAGAAGAGGTCTATATAGGTCAATTCTAAAACACTATATTCAATTAGCTTTTTCAAAGTCTTTAAGTCGGTATCAAGCAGGTTGCTAAATATAACCTTATATAGGTCTATATAACATGATGTAATAAAATAGATAGCATTGACAAGATGAATATTATTCACTATATAGTGTGGCTG
>Ga0208459_1000176_pt1 | contig 86339 bp, 72 predicted proteins | sample AD_UKC087_MetaG_FD_184433 | JGI IMG/M metagenome (GOLD analysis project Ga0208459, IMG submission 184433) | Active sludge microbial communities of municipal wastewater-treating anaerobic digesters from USA - AD_UKC087_MetaG (SPAdes) (version 2) | ecosystem: Engineered > Bioreactor > Anaerobic >... | reverse complement strand
TGCTGACCTTGATTAAAACAACGGTTACCAGAGGCAGCGTCTGGTTCATGTCGGTAAAAATAGTCGTGATTTTGGGAACGACAAAGGTCATTAAAAGAAATATGACGGCGCTGCCCATAATGAACATAATAATAGGATAGGCAAGAGCAGAGCGGATTTTGCTCATCAACGCCTGCTGATTTTCACTGAAATCGGCCAGCCGCTCCAGGACCAGATTGATGGTTCCCGAAGCCTCACCGGCTCTGACCATGTTCAGATAAAAAGGAGGGAAGATGCGAGGAAATTCCGACATGGACTCCGTCAGACTTTTTCCTTCGGTGATCTGTTCGCGGATTTGCGCCAGCGACTTTTTTAACAGAGGATTTTTTTCCTGCTGCATCAGAATGGAAAGTGAAGGCACCAGCGGCATTCCCGCTCCCAATAAAGTGGATAACTGGCGGGTAAAAACGGCGACCTGACTGGCGGACACCCTTTCCCAGAGATTGATTTTCATGGCTGCTGAGACGGCGGAATCTTTTTTTGCTTCCGCCTGATTGATTTCAACGGGATAGATATTTTCTTCCCGCAATTTCTGACGCGCCGCGGCCATGCCCGGCGCATCGACGAAACCCTTCAACTGCCGGCCTGTTGCATCTAAAGCGATGTATTCAAAAACACTCATAAATTTTTTCTGCTTGCGGTGTTAGCTTATCTGCGCGTTTAACATAAATTTCATTTTGATTCAATCCCGCGTCTTGGACAGGCTTCCCGTCCGTCCTTTTTCTAAGATGCAATAAAAAAGGGCTCTTCAGCCCTTTTTTATTGCAAATTTACTGGTAGGGATTTCCGGCCTTCTATAAATCAGGCACTGCGGAAACTTCTCTTGATTCCGCGCTTTCTCCGTTGTTATCCAGAGCCGTTACGACAAAATAGTATGTTTTTTCTTTATCCAGACCAGCCGCTCTGGTGCTGGTACCCGTCCAGTTTGATGCGCCTTTCTGAGCGGTGGATTTCGTGATATTGCTGGCTGTAAAGAAATAAACATTATAGGTTAATGTTCCCGTGTAAAATGTCGGGGGGGTCCACGCCAGGTCGACAAACCCCTCTCCGCGATTGACGACGTGGAGATTTTGAGGAGCGGAAGGAGGCGGATTTGCGCTGGGTTTCGTTGTGTATGCAAAGGAAGCGCTGCTGTCCCCGCTATCGCTATCATCATCATTATCCTCCGCCGCGACGAAGAAAACATAAGCCTGGTCATTGTTCAGTCCCGTGAAGGTATAAGCGTTGCTTGTGATTTGGGGACTTTCCTTGTAATTTGCGAAAGACGTGTAGTAATAAACTTTATATCCGTTCGCGCCGGTTACGGCATCCCACGTTACCGTGACCTCTTTATTTCCGGCATTGGCACGCACATTTTTGGGCGCCGGTAACGGCGGATCATCTTCGGGCGTCGCGTAAATTGCCTGAGACAATTCGCTTTCCTCATTCTCGGAATTTTTAGCGGAAAGGGCAAACCAGTAAGTTTTCCCGTTTTCCAGACCGGTCACAACGAAAGGGGCGCTAATGATATTGTTTGTTTCTCCATCTATTTTTGTACCCTGAGACTTCATTTTTTGCGAACCGGGTTGACCTTCATCATCATCTTCCAGATAATAAATGTTGTACGTTTCAGCCCGGGGGAGCATCTGCCAGTCAAGGGTCACTTCTCCGTCGCCGGCATCGGCTCTCATTTGCACGGTCAAATAATCGGAATCGGAGGTATCGTCATCGATACTGACATCATCATCAGAGCACGCGCCGATAAAAATCACCGCCAGACTTATCATCAATAGATATAATATTTTTTTTCTCATTTATACTCCTTTTGATCCATGGTCTTGTATGAAAAAAAACCGGGAAGAGCCTCTTAACCCTGTGCATTGTCGGATGAATGAGGACTTGAATTGCCGGCGCTTCTGGAATTTTTCATGTCGCGATGTTGGCGAATAATGAACACTAAAGATTAACCCTGTCAAGTTAATTTTTGTCGGGCAAACCGCTCATGTAAAGAGCGCTGATTTCATCGGCTCTCTCGATGCAGATACTTTTTAAATAAGCCTTGATAAAACCCTTGAGAAAAACGGGCGCGGGCAATTTCCCCGTTTTGTCTTCTTCAATGTCATTTAAGTAATCCAGACGGATTTTTGTTTCCTGATGAATGGTTTCGACAGCCACCCCCAGTTCTTCTCTGATGGCTTTGAGGTCGGCGCCGGTTATTTTCTGTCGGGAAAGAATCTCTCTGATCGACTGGCTTTGGGATATTTTTGTTTTTAATTCCGATTTATTATTTTTTCGCGCCAGAAAAGCCATGTCCTGACGGTTAAATTCAAAAATGTTAACCGGTTGGGAACCGGCCTTGCTCTGATCTGCGGAGCCGGACGTTTCGCACAGATTCATTTCCTCGTCATATCGGGCTCGTTGCGCTTCATTGATCAGCGTGAAATAAGCCTTGTCGATCAGCGAGAGGATTCTATCGCGCTCTTCTTTCGAGAAAAAAGAATAGCTGACCAGGGAATCGGATTGATACATCTGCAGCGCGACATTGTAGGCGCTGCGGATTTCCGCCGCGGTCGCCTTCGTTCCGATGTCCAGCATTTCGTAATAATTCATCTGGTCAAAGTCTTTTTCCATCTGCGGTCCGATTCCATGTCTAGAGATAATTAAGCATCAACTGTTCGCCGAAAGCGCTGCCCATTTTTTTATTAACCACGCGCAAATCATTGGCGGCGCGCGTGTGGGGATAACGGTCCAGAAAACACACCCGCTGGCAGATGGCGTCGTGAACATGCTCATCATAGGCGATGTTGCCCGCGAATTCCACATGGATGCCCAGATGCTTTTTGATAATTTTACAAATCTGTTCACCGAGGACGGTATTGTCCTGCTTGCGCAGTTGATTGAGAATGAGTTTAAATCGGAAAGAATTGAAGTCCTTCCTGATCAGCGCGTATTTTTCCGGAAATTCTTTCTTGATGATCGAAACGATATTTTCCGGTTTGTTGAGAGAATCGTCGCCGAGATGCTCCCGGACCTTTTTTTCGAGCGTCTTGAAATCGGCAGCCGAAAAATAATGGCGGATGCGACGCAGATAGATGGCGCGCATCAGACGGTAAACATTTTCGATGGACGTGGGTTCCGGCGTGGTGATGAATATCCCATGCCGAGAGGCGAGGAAAAAATCCAGGGTGTTAAAGGCCGTGCCCGCACCCAGATCAAGAATGATATATTCGTAAGGGAGCCTGGCAATGGCCTTGAGCGTTTTTATCTTCTTTTCATAGGGAAGGTTGGCAATATCCAGGCTATCGTGAGCGCCGCTGATTAGAAAAAGATTAGGGAAGGGTGTTGGAAGAACCGTATCTTCCAGAGCAGAAATTTTTTTAGAGATAAAATCGGAGAAACACTTTTCCGGATAGGGAACGTCCACCATGGTGTGCAGATTTGCCGCGCCCAGATCAAGATCAATCAGCAGCGTTTTCTTGCCGGATTTAGCCAGAAGACGCCCCATGGAACTGGCCAGAAAACTCTTGCCGGATCCTCCCTTGCCCCCTCCAATCGGCCAGATATGCGCCATAAACCATCCCGTGAGTGATTTATGAAAGTCATACACGATAAAATAGTGATATTCAAGCGGAAAATAATGAGACGCACTAAAAACGCATCCTGATAAGCCGGGATGAAGTTTGAAGCGTTAGTCGCAGCAATACTCACTGAGAGAAAGAGAAACGACGTTCGGAGCGGAAGCGGGATTTGAGATTTGTAGAAACAAAAAACATTAAAGTGCTTTCCGGGAGGGATTACGGTATTGACTTCTTCAGCTTTTGCCCATAAAAACTAACCATGATTGATAAGGAACCTGAAATTCAAGTCGCCCTGATGCAAAACGATAATGAGGCTCACATTGTGTTGAACGGGAGTTTTTCATTGCAGGACGGTCGGAAATTATCAGGACGGTATGTGGCTCGTGCCGATGAGGGCAGGGTTTCCCTTGGTGATTCGGCAGGCCAGGAGATAATCCGGCAAAAAGAACTTTTGCTTTCAGGCACAAGGGATACCAATTTTACCGTGTCCGACGTAAAAATCGGCATTGATTTCCACTGGCAGCAAACTCAGGAACAGACATTTCGCGGCGATCTGCTTTTGTCGCCAGATTCGGGTTCTTCTTTTACTCTCGTCAATAAGATTCTTCTGGAGAACTATCTGGAAAGCGTTATTTCCTCGGAGATGTCCGCCGAAGCGCCGCTGCAATTTTTAAAGGTTCAGGCCATTACCGCGCGCAGCTGGCTGGTGAGTATGCTGGCAAAAAAGAAAGTGGTCCGGACCTCAACACCGCACAAAACCGAAAATGAGATCATTGTCTGGCAGGATGTCAACGATCACGAAGGGTTCGATGTCTGCGCAGACGACCACTGTCAGCGCTATCAGGGAATCACCAGGATCATATCCGAAAACGTTCACGAAGCGATAAAACAGACACGCGGATATTTTCTGGTTTACAATGGAGAAATCTGCGATGCCCGCTATTATAAATGCTGCGGCGGGCAGACGGAAAATTTTGCTACGGCGTGGGAAGACAAAAATTATGATTATCTGGGCAATGTGAGCGACGATGAGAAGCCGCATTCGCCTGTTTGCTCAGAGAGCGACGCGATACGCTGGCTGACCGGCAGACCGGGGGCTTATTGCAATACAACCGATGAAAAATTATTGAAACAAATCCTGCCGGCTTTTGATCAGAAAACGCCTGGCTTTTATCGCTGGCAGGTCAGATACGAGCGAAAAGAACTGGAAAGCATCCTCCTGAAAAAATCGGGTATTGATTTCGGCCATCTGTTAAATATTGAACCTCTGGAGCGTGGACCATCCGGCAGAATTTCCCGGTTGAAAATTCAAGGCTCGAAAAAGACAGTCACGGTCGGTAAGGAACTGGAAATCCGACGCTGGCTGTCGAACAGTCATCTTTTAAGCAGTGCTTTTGTCGTATCCGTGGAGAGAAACGACGATGGAGAAATCAACCGTTTTATTTTAACAGGCGGCGGATGGGGGCACGGCGTGGGCCTGTGCCAGATCGGCGCGGCGGTGATGGCCTCCCGAGGGTTCAAGGCGGAAGAAATTCTGGCGCATTACTTCAAAGGCGCTGAGTTAAAAAAGCTGTATTGATATTGAAAATAAATTTATGTCTGAAATAAAATCAGAACCTGTGAATTCAAATTCCGGCTCGCAGTCAGAAGCATACCGAGGCGGCAAGGAAGAGGCCACGCAGTCGTATAATAAAATACGTCGAGGAGCCGATGACGATGCCAACAAAGGTAGGCGAATGAATACGAGTCGGAGTCCCTGGGCATGGGTACCTACTCTGTACCTTGCCGAAGGCATTCCCTACGTGATAGCCATGACGGTCAGCGTCGTGCTGTATAAGGATATGGGGCTTTCCAATACGGAAATCGCCTTTTATACGAGCTGGCTTTATCTTCCCTGGGTCATCAAGCCGCTGTGGAGTCCGTTTGTTGATATCTTCCGCACCAAGCGTTTCTGGATCCTGGCGATGCAACTGGCGATCGGAGCGTCGCTTGCCTGTGTTGCCCTCACGTTGCCCGCGGCAAATTTTGTGCGCTACTCCCTGGCGATTTTCTGGATCATGGCCTTCAGCTCCGCCACGCATGATATAGCCGCCGACGGTTTCTATATGCTGGGGCTGGATACGCCGCAGCAGGCCGCGTTTGTCGGCGTGCGCGTTATTTTTTACCGGATTGCCACCATTGCCGCCGAAGGCGGACTGGTGTTTCTGGTGGGCATGCTGGAACAATACGACTATCCGGCGGCTCGAGCCTGGTCGCTGGCCTTTATCGGTGTGGGTGCTCTTTTCCTGGCGTTTTTCATCTATCATGTTTTTGCGCTACCGAAACCTGCCGAGGATGTGAGCGCGCCGTGGGATAAATCCAAAAATTTTATTGCGGAATATTTCCGCGTGCTGACCTTGTTTTTCCGGCGCAAAGATATTCTCGTCATCATATTCTTTTTTCTGTTCTACCGTTTTGCCGAGGCTCAACTCACCAAAATGGTCGTGCCGTTTCTGCTGGATGCGCCAGGCAAAGGCGGTCTGGGTTTAACCACAGCTGATGTCGGCATCATTTATGGCACTGTGGGTGTGATCGCGCTGATGCTGGGCGGGCTTCTGGGCGGCTACGTCATTTACCGCAACGGCTTGAAGTTCTGGCTCTGGCCGATGGTGTTTATCATGCACCTGCCGGATTTGATTTTTGTCTACCTGTCCCATGCCCTGCCTCAGAATCTGTGGCTGATCGGTTCCGCAGTGGCGGTGGAAAAATTCGGTTACGGATTCGGCTTCACCGCCTACACGATTTACATGATCATGGTTTCGCAGGGAAGTTATAAGACGGTATTTTACGCCATCGGCACGGGCATCATGGCGCTGGGGATGATGATTCCCGCGATGAGCAGCGGCTGGATTCAGGACATGCTGGGCTATCAGAATTTCTTCATCTGGATTTTAATTACGACCATACCGGGTTTTATCGTGGCAGCATTGGTCAAGATTGATCCGGAGTATGGGAAGAAGATGGGTAAAGAATCAAGAGGTTGAAAAAGCATGCAACCAGAACAAATTAACGCGGCATTTATTTTAGGGGCGGGGTTGGGAACGCGGCTTCGGCCGCTCACGGAAAACACGCCCAAGCCGCTTCTGGAAATCGGCGGACATCCGATCATCACGTATGCGATGGCTCATCTGCGCGCTGTCGGCATTAAACGGTTTATTGTCAATACGCATCACTGCGCGGAAAAATATGCCGAAGCTTTTCCTGATGACAATTATAAAGGCATCCCGATTACGTTTCGGCATGAACCGGTTCTGCTGGACACCGCGGGCGGCATCAAAAACATTGAAGATCTGATTGACGAAGACGAACGCATTATCGTTTACAACGGCGACATCATCACCAACATGCCGATTGAGTTGCTAGTTAGAAAACATTTCGAACTGAAAACGTCGGTCACGCTGGCGCTACGCTCAACCGGTCCATTGCTCAATGTCAGTGTTGATAAAGATGGCTTTGTTTGCGACATGCGGCATATCTTGAAAAATGACGGCGTCAAGAAATGTCTTTTTGCCGGAATCTATATTGTGGAGAAACCGTTTTTGCAGCGGTTAACGGCGGGCAAAATAGAATCGATCGTTTTGCCGCTGGTGGAGATGATTAAGGAAGACCCGCGCTCGGTCGGCGCTGTAGTGATCGACGATGGACAATGGTATGATGTGGGCACGGTGGAAGAATACGAAAAGTTGAAAAGGCAAGGTGTTGGTTAATTGTCATTTCTAGGAACGCGGTGACGAGAAATCTAATGAGTTCCAAGCTTCAGAAACGAAGTGCACTGAAGCTTGTTGAACGAATTATCACCTACTGGTGATTCAATAAAAACAAGATATATCCTTTCAATTCGACATGACATAAATGATAAAAGCGTGGAAATTATGCAGAAGGAAATACAAAAATTCCTAATCGATCATTTGGGTACGAAAAATTTTGAACTTGTGCCTATCAAGAAAGGCGGTTCCGATCGCAATTTTTTCAGGGTTTCCCTTCAGCATGAAACCAGTTTTGTTTTTATGCATTACGGCGATGAAGTGACGGAAAACGCTCATTGGTCCGGCATCAACAAATTCATGGCGTCGCTGGGTATTAATGTTCCGCGGATTATTATCCGGAATGTTCCAAGGCATTTTATTCTGCTGGAGGATTTGGGCGATACCGATTTATGGTCGCTTCGATTCGAGCCCTGGGAGGAGCGGCGCGATTATTACTTTCAGGTGCTCACGCAGATTTACCGGCTGCATTCCTTTGATTTGCAATTGCTTCCCGCGGATGTACCGTTATCCGAAAGTTATGGCCCGCGGCTCTATAAATGGGAGCATGACTATTTTCTGGAGAATCTCGTCTGGGAAGTCTGTAAAATAAAACTAACGTCTGCGGATGCCGCGAAGTTGAACAAGGAACTGGACTCACTTTCCGGACATCTGCAAAAAATAGAACCGTCGCTGATTCACCGCGATTTTCAGTCGCAAAACATCATGATTAAAAACGAAAGACCCGTATTGATTGATTTTCAAGGCATGCGCCAGGGCTGTCTGTTTTACGATCTCGGATCGCTCATTTGTGATCCTTATGTTGCTTTTGAAGATGAAGAAAGAAACGAGTTGCTGGATTTTTATTATGAACTGATGAAGCCTTCTTACAACCGCGATGAGTTTATCCAAAACTTCTGGATGGGTTCGGTGCAGCGACTTTTACAGGCGCTGGGCGCTTACGGTTTTCTTGGTCTCAAAAAACACAAAACCGCATTTCTCCATCATATTCCCAACGGTCTGGAAAATTTATTGATTGCGATAGACAACGCAGGCGGACTCGACCAACTGGGCGACCTGGCAACCGAATGCGAAACAATCCTCGCCCGTAAAAGTTATTAACAACAAAATCGTTCAGGGGCTTTTTATTCAAGATGCCGGAAGCAGCGACCGCAGTATAATTGCTGATTGTTCCGGATCGAGTTTCATTTTTACAGCGTTTTCCGCAGCCAGCAACAGCTGTTCCATGATGAATGAGGCATAGGTTCCGTCTTTCGTCCTGGCTGCTTCGATGAGCTTTTTGTAATAGGGGAGCATCAGCTCTCTGCTGTCAGGTATCCGGTAGAAGAACTCCAGGTAAAACATGTACACGGGCCTGCATGAGTTGAAGATCAGCTGAATAACGCGGTTTCCTGCTTTACGAATGAAGTAAGCATGCAGGGCATAGTCGAGTTCAATGATTGCTGCAATTGAATTTCCTGCCGCGTCCATTTTGTCGATGATTCCGGATAGGTTTGTTATATCCTCATTGTTCATGGCCTGGGCGGCGCGTCCTGCAGCATAGACTTCAGCAATCTTCCTCAGGTCAAGGAGCGATACGAGTATGTTCCGGTCAACCGGCTCACTGCTCGAAACCACGTCAATCAGCAGATCGAGGCTTCCGTCATTCCAGAAGTCCCTGATGATCGTTCCGCTTTGCGGCATGGTCTGGACAAATCCGAGGTTTGCCAGCTTGGAGATTGCCGTGCGGATGGTAATCCGGCTTACGTTGAATCGTGCTGCGAGATCCCTTTCCGGGGGCAACTTGCTTCCCGGCGGGAGCGTACCTGCCATGATATCGTGCTTTATCTCACTGACAACACGTTCCACGAGCGATGATGTCTTGTTACCCATGATGAAATTCCTTGGTAAAACAATTTGGTAAGTCCAAAATGCCAATTAATTTAAAAAAATGCAAGTATTTATTTAAATTATGTGGTAATATTATATTAAATAAATTATATTGCATTTATTGGTAATACCAATTTATGGTGGATCATGGATAAGCGCACGGCATTAATCTTTGATATTCAGCGGTTTTGTCTCCATGATGGTCCGGGGATCAGGACGACGGTGTTCTTTAAAGGATGCCCCCTGCGGTGCCGGTGGTGCCAGAATCCCGAATCCCGGAGGAACCATTCGGAACTCGCATTTTTCAGGGGGCGGTGCATGGACTGCGGTGAATGCGTGTCCCATTGTAGCGAGAATGCATTATCATGGACCGGAGAGGTCAATATTGATTTTTCACGGTGCAGTGCGTGCGGCAGGTGTGCTGAACAGTGCAGTACCGGCGCGCTTCGAATCATCGGGAAGGAGTGGAACGTTGAAGACCTTGTCGAGGGATTGCTTAAAGACCGTGAGTTTTTTGATGAATCAGGGGGCGGGGTGACCCTTTCGGGAGGTGAACCCCTGTTGCACAGTTCATTTCTTTATCCATTTGTAACCATGCTCAGTGAAGCGCGTGTAAATGTCATGATCGAGACCTGCGGATATTTCCGGTGGCCTTCCGCTGAACTCATCATGGATCTGATTGACGGTGTGTATTTTGATCTGAAGGTCATGGATCAAACACTGCATCAAGAGTACACCGGGAAAGGGAATACGCTCATCCTGGAGAATTTCACGAGGCTCTCGGAGCGCGGGAACAATATACAGGCGCGTATGCCGGTCATTCCGGGGATCAATGATTCGGCGGAAAATGTTGTCGCCACGGCAGGATTCCTCAGGGAGCGGGGGCACCGGACAATCCATTGCCTTCCCTTCCATCATCTCGGGTTGTCGAAGGCCGGGACTATCAGTTCAGACATTGCAGGTTTTGATATTCCCGCTGCCGATGAAACAATCATGAAACGTGTACAGAATATTTTTTGCGGGGAGGGGATCGATGCAGTCATCTACAGTGTGTGAAAAAGTTGCAGGTAACAGGATCAATCATCTGAAACAGGCGGTACAGTCCGCGCGGCCCGGCATCTGCCCCGAGAGGGCATTGATCTGGACGCAATACCACAAAAAGAGAAGCAACAGAAAAAAGCCCGCGCACATTCACATGGCCGAAGCGCTCTCGATGTATCTGGGGCAGAAAAGCATCAATATTTACCCCGATGAACTGATCGTGGGGAACTTTTCATCTCTCCGTGTCGGGGGAGCGATTTTTCCGGAACTGCACGGTGTGCCTGTGCTGCTGGACCTGCTGAAGTTCAGGAACCGGAAAACAAACCCGCTTTATATAAGCGCAGGCAACATGTGGAGGCTCGCGCGTATTGTGCCCTTCTGGATGTTCCGTTTTGTGTCCTTTAAGGCCTATCGATCACCCGTTCAGGAACTGAAACTTATTATTGATCAGCTTAAAGCCCATTACTACCTGATCAACGAGGCCGGGGGCATATCCCACTTCGCTCCTGATTATGAAAAGCTCCTCCGGGTCGGAACGACAGGTTTTATTGAAGAGACGGAGGCCCTGCAGCGCGGGGTCGATAGAGGTTCCGACGCCTGGAACTTTTATGAGGGGGTAAAAATAATTGCGGAGGGGCTTGCCCGGTTCGGAGAACGCTATGCGGAACGTGCCGGTCAGATGGCCGCTGAAGAAACAGACCCCGTCAGGAAATATGAACTTGACGTGATTGCGGAAAACTGCCGGAGAGTGCCGCGTTTCGGGGCAACTACTTTTTACGAAGCGGTCCAGTCCCTTTTTCTGACGCAGATTGCCCTGAACATGGAAAGCCTGGATAACTCGGTCTGTCCCGGACGGATGGACCAGTATCTCTATCCTTATTATGAACGGGATGTGAAAAGAGGGATTCTCTCCAGGGAGAAGGCGAAGGAAATACTGGCCTGCTTTTCAATCAAGTTGTCGGAAATCATTCCTGTGTTTTCAAAGCACCTGACTAATTTTCACGGAGGGATGTTCAACGGCCAGGTGGTGACCGTGGGAGGGCTCACCAGGGACGGGGCAGACGGCACCAATGAGCTTTCCTATATCTTCCTTGAAATCATGGACGAACTGCGCATGCGCCAGCCGAACTACCACGCAAGGGTGCATAAAGGGGCGCCCGGGGAATATATGGAAAAAATCACCACCATCCTTGCGAAAGGAAGCAACTCGCCCGCGCTTTACGGTGATGAGGCGATCATCGACACCCTGGTGCGCAACGGCTATTCCCTTGAGGATGCCCGGGAGTATACCGCTGTAGGATGTGTCGAACCCGTTTCACAGGGAAAGAGTTTTTCCTCGACGGACGCGGCAATATTCAATGTGCCTCTTAGCCTGGAGATGGCGCTGAACGGGGGAAGACGTTTCGGCCATCTTTTCCGGTCCGGTGCGGCCACAAAGCCGTTCGCAAAAATGCGTGATATTGACGAAGTGTACAACGCGTTTGCACAACAGCTTTCCTTCAAGCTCACACAGCTGATCGCGGATCTCAAGGCTGTCGAAGAAGCGAACCGGCGGTATCATCCCACGCCCCTCACCAGCATGCTTCTTGAGGGATGTCTGGAAAAAGGAAAATGCTCCACGGCGGGCGGGGCCAAATATAATTTCTCCGGCATCCAGTGCGTTGCCCCCGTTGACACGGGTGACGCGCTCTTTGCAGTGGAAAAACTTGTGTACCGGGAACGGAAGCTTACGGCAGAAGAGCTTCTCCGGCATTTGAAGAAAAATCTTCCCGATGAGAAAGTACGGAACATCCTGCGCAAAGCGGAGAAATACGGGAATGACTGCGAGGATGCAGACCGCCATGTTGCCCGTGTCATCAGTGTCTTTGCCGACCTCCTGCAGTCATTAGGGAAGAATACAAGGGGCGGAGCCTATGTCATGGGACTCTATTCGGTAACCGCCCATGAATACTTTGGACGCATCACGGGCGCTCTCCCCAACGGACGGCGAAAGGGTGAGAGCTTCGCATCCGGTATTGCCCCGGAAAACGGCATGGACAGGCTTGGGCCCACGGCCATGCTTAACTCCGTGCACAGGATTGAGTGTTCTCGCGCGGCCAACGGCATTAATCTGAACGCAATGTTCGATCCCCATTCCCTGCGGGGCGATGAAGGACGCACCGCACTGGGACACCTGCTGAAGGTGTATTTCGGACGCCGGGGCATGCAGATCCAGGTCAACGTGCTGGACCCGGAAGTTCTTCTGGCGGCGAAACAAAACCCGGAGCAGTATCCCAATCTCCTCGTCCGTGTTTCAGGATATTCCGCCTATTTCGGCGACCTGACACCTGCGATGCAGGATGAGATCATCCGGAGAAGCATGCTTCGGTGCTGACGGTTCAGGCGACCTTATTCTGGAATGACGGCAGGATGGCGGTCTCTGCTCGTTTTCGTAATTTAAAAATTCAGTGAAGTGGAGGGCCAGCGTTGAGCAGTCATTCAACCGTTTCTCCTTTGTCCAGTTACGTTTCCGCGGACGTGTGTCTTTTTCGCGTTTCAAAGAGATAATCACAAATTTCGAAAATTTCTTTACTATAAAGCCATTGCGCTCATTGTTTCAATATGTTAAGCAAATCATCAACATTGGTCATCCGGAGAGATTTTGAAAATGAAATACGAACCGCAAGTTATCGAAGAAAAATGGCAAAAAAAGTGGGATGAGGAAAAGGCCTTCAAGGTCACCGAAGACCCGCAAAAGAAAAAATATTATCTGCTGGAGATGTTTCCCTATCCGTCCGGCAAAATTCATATCGGCCATGTCCGCAATTACACCATCGGCGATGTTGTCGCCCGCTACAAACGCATGAAGGGATTCAATGTTCTGCATCCGATCGGCTGGGATGCCTTCGGCATGCCCGCGGAAAACGCCGCCATCGAGCACAAAATCCATCCGTCGAAGTGGACGCACGAAAATATCGAGCACATGAAAAAGCAGCTCAAGCGCATGGGCTTCAGCTATGACTGGGACCGCGAAGTCGCCACCTGCGAGCCGGAATATTACCGCTGGGAACAGCTCTTCTTTATTTGGATGTACGAAAAAGGTCTGGCCTACAAAAAACGTTCCACGGTTAATTTTTGCACCAAGTGCGACACGGTGCTGGCCAACGAACAGGTGGAAGGCGGCCAGTGCTGGCGCTGCGGCACGGATGTGACGGAAAAGGTGCTCGATCAGTGGTTTTTCAAAATTACCGCCTACATCGAAGAACTTCTGGATTACTGCGACAAGCTTCCCGGCTGGCCGGAACGCGTCATGACGATGCAGAAAAACTGGATTGGCAAAAGCTACGGCTGCCTGGTCGATTTCCCGATGGCTGAAGGCCCGGGCGCGATCAAGGTCTTTACAACGCGTCAGGATACGCTCTTCGGCGCGACCTTCATGCTGGTGGCTGCAGAGCATCCGCTGGTGACGGAACTGACCAAAGGCAAGGCCATTGAAAAGAATGTTCAGGCGTTTGTCGAAAAAGTCAAAAAACAGGACAAGCTGATGCGCACGTCCGAATATTATGAGAAGGAAGGCCTCTTCCTGGACTCCTACTGTCTCAATCCGCTTACCGGCTGGAAGATGCCGATCTTTGCGGCCAATTTTGTTCTGGCCGATTACGGCACCGGCTGTGTCATGGCTGTGCCGACGCACGATCAGCGCGACTTCGAATTCGCCAAAAAATTCGATCTGCCGCTGATTGTGGTTATTTCACCCAAAGACAGAGAGCTTGATCCTGCCACCATGACCGAAGCTTATGTGGATGAAGGCGTTCTGGTGAACTCCGGACAGTTCAACGGTATGGAAAATACCAAGGTTCTGGAGGGCATTGCCGATTTTCTGGAGGAGGAAGGGAAGGGCAAACGCACCATCCAGTACCGCCTGCGCGACTGGGGCATTTCCCGCCAGCGCTACTGGGGCGCGCCGATTCCGATGATCAACTGCGAAAAATGCGGCATCGTTCCGGTTGATGAGAAGGATCTTCCGGTTATCCTGCCCGAAAACGTTGTTTTTAGTCCGGAGGGAGGTTCGCCACTGGCAGCCCTTCCCGAATTTGTCAATACGACCTGTCCGAAATGCAAAGGCCCGGCCGCCAGAGAGACAGACACAATGGATACATTCGTGGAATCCTCATGGTATTTCGACCGCTACTGTTGTCCGGATTGTGACACCAAGCCGGGACTGGATCGCAAGAAACTGGATTACTGGATGCCGGTGGATCAGTACATCGGCGGCATCGAACATGCCATTCTGCATCTGCTCTATGCGCGTTTTTACACCAAGGTGCTGCGCGACTTCGGCGTGATCGGAGTGGACGAGCCTTTCACCAATCTACTGACGCAGGGCATGGTCTGCAAGGAAACAATGAAATGCAAGGAGCATGGTTATCTTTTCCCGGAACAGGCGGCGGACGAAAAGTGCCATATCTGCGGCAAAGACGTCATCATCGGCAAAACCGAAAAAATGTCCAAATCGCTGAAGAACGTGATCGATCCTGATTTTCTGGTTAAGAACTATGGCGCGGATACGGCGCGTATATTCTGTTTGTTCGCGGCTCCGCCGGAAAAGGATCTGGAATGGAGCGAACAGGGCGTGGACGGCTCCTTCCGATTTCTTAGCCGCCTGTGGCGCATTGTGGACGAATATCTCGAAGACATCAAGAAAGTCGAACCGCTGTCCGGCGCAATGGAACTCGAAGGCGATTTGAAAGCCTTGCGGCGCAAGACCCATCAGACGATTCGCAAAGTGACGGTGGATATTGAAGACCGTTTTCATTTCAACACGGCCATCAGCGCCGTCATGGAACTGGTGAATGCCGTCTATCAGGTCAAACACCCCGCAGGTTCCGATAAGGTAGCGTTGGGCGCGGTACGCGAAGCTCTGGAGGCGGCAATCGTGTTGCTGACGCCGATCGTTCCTCATATTACTGAAGAACTCTGGCAGATGCTTGGCCATAAAAATCTTGTTTCCGATATGGACTGGCCGGAATTTGATCCGGCAATCGCCAGCGAAGAAGAGATGACGATCGTTGTGCAGATCAATGGAAAACTGCGCAGCCGGATGACCGTGCCGGTGGACGAAAGTGAAGAAAAAATCAAAGCGGACGCCCTGGCGGATGAAAAAATAAAGATCATGACGGCTGGAATGCAGATCCGAAAGGTTATTTACGTTCCGAAGAAGCTGGTTAATATTGTAGTGACACTCTCTGAGAGCTAGCGGAGCGACGCTCGAAGAGTAAGTGGAACTATCCCCTAGGCAGCGGAGCGTGATGCGGACTTGCTGAGAAGATATCACAATGATGAAAAATATTGTTAAAATCACAATCGTATTCTTTTTATGCGCTGTTTTATTCGGCTGCGGATACTCTTTCATTTCTCGCGGCGAGTCGATTGATAACAATATTCAAAAAGTTTATGTGCAAACGTTCGATAATGAAACAGAGCAGGCCGGCATTGAGAATTATGTCCGGACGGCCTTCATCAATCAATTCATTCAAAACAGCCGTTTTAAAATCGCGTCCGGCCCGGAGAGCGCCGATGCGACAGTCAGTGGGAAAATTGTCAATTTACATACATCAACGCTTTCGCATTTAAAAAATGACCTGGCGGCGGAAGAGCGGGTGACCATCACCATGGAAGTTGTTTTTCAGGATAATATCAGCGGCAAAATTATTTGGAGCGCGCGTGAATTGACGGATTCGGTTGATTACACCTTAACCGAAGATATTAATCTGCTTCCGGCGACCAGAAGACAGGCGCTGATGAAACTCGCCAGCGATATGGCGGAAAAAGCGTTTAACCTGATGATGTCCGGATTTTAGCGACACTCGCTAAGAACGAGCAATGCGACACGGGATTAACCCTCGATTTGCTTGCAAGACAATAAGCCAAATAAATTTCTTATGACGCCTTCGATTGTAAAATTCGGCCGCTTTATTCTTCTGTCTGTCAATGACGAGAAGGAGTCGTTAAGCCTCTGGTCTGCCGATGCCTATGATATCAAAGAAATAAAAAATTTATCTTTATTCCTGAAAATAATGTCCGGCAACTATCTGTTGCTGATGGATGCTGGGGAAAAAATAAGCTGTCCTGGTTTATCTTTGCGTCGTCTGATGAAAGTTGCCGGCAATGAAAAAGCCGGCATGGTTTATTCCGATTTTACCCGGAAGGAAGGAAACCGTCTCGTTGAGCATCCGTTAATTGATTACCAGACCGGCAGTATCCGCGACGATTTTAATTTCGGACATCTTTTGATTTTTTCCTCCGCCGTGGTGAAATTTGCTCTGCAAAAATACGGCTCTTTGCCGTCCGATGCGGATTCGGCTTTATATGATTTGCGTCTGAAAATATCCACTGATCATAAAATAATTCATTTACCGGAATTTTTGTACACAGTATCCGCGAAGAAGAAAAAGACAATAAAAAGAACCGGCCTTCAGACGGAGGGCCAATTTGCCTATGTCGCGAAAGAGAATTTCCTGCGTCAGAAAAAATTCGAAAAAATCGCAACCTCTCACCTGAGACGCATCAGAGCGTATCTTTCTGCGCGCACAAAAATCGTGAACGACGAACAGGATGACGGCCAGTGGAAAGCCAGCATTGTTATCCCCGTGCTCAATCGTAAAAAAACGATAACCGATGCGCTGAAGAGCGCTCTGGGACAAAAAACCGATTTTCCGTTCAATATTATTGTTGTGAACAATTATTCCACGGATGGCACCACCGCTATTTTAAAGAAGTGTGCTTTAAAATATCCTCATGTTCATCATCTTATCCCTTCACGGAAAGGCCTGGGCATCGGCGGCTGCTGGAATGAAGCTATTTATTCGCCGGATTGCGGACGCTATGTTGTTCAGCTTGATTCCGACGACCTGTACAGCTCGCCGCATACTTTGCAGAAAATCGTGAACATCATGCGACGGGGGCGATACGCAATGGCTGTTGGTTCTTACACGATTGTCAATGAGCGGTTGAAGAGAATTCCGCCTGGGCTTGTTGATCACAGGGAATGGACACCGACCAACGGGCATAATAATCTGTTGCGCGTCAACGGCATGGGCGCGCCGCGAGCCTTTGATTTGTCCGTCATTCGCCGGTTCGGTTTTCCCAATGTCAGCTACGGTGAAGATTACGCCGTGGCGCTGAGAGTTACCCGTGAGTATAAAGTCGGCAGGATTTACGAAAATTTATACTGGTGCCGCCGGTGGAAGGGCAATACCGATGCCGGGCTTTCTCTTGAAAAACAAAATGCCAACAATATTTATAAAGATACATTGCGGACTTTAGAAATTGAAGCCAGAAAATCACCCAAGAAAGAAAATCCTTCTATGGACAACCGGAGAATTTATGCCGAATTTGAAGGAGAGAAGAATTTCCCGCTGTCTTTTCTTTGCCAGAGTCTTTATGCATCGCAAAAGAAAAGCTGGAAGCGACTTGGCGATGCCTGCCGTGATTTGGTTTCCGTGCAGTCACGAAAGCTTTCCGGCGGATATAAGGTCTATCTGCAATACAATCCCGCCCGTGCCGTCAGCAGCGGAGCCGCTGTGGATGCGGCATCGATAAGAAGCCGGCCATGTTTTCTATGCGAAGATAATTTGCCTTACGAACAAATGGGTATTTTATACAGGAATCAGTATCTGATTCTCTGTAATCCCGCCCCGATTTTTGAGAATCATTTTACGATAGTGTCATTGCAACATGAACCGCAGAAAATTATCTCATCGATAAATTGGCTTTTGAGTCTCGCCGCCGACATGTCCGGCTATGCTGTGTTTTACAATGGTCCGGTCTGTGGTGCATCCGCTCCCGATCATTTGCATTTTCAGGCGGTTCCGAAAAAAACGCTGCCTCTCTTACGCGATATTAAAAAAAAATTGGCATTTGAACATAAGCCGTTTATAAAATATGGATACCTGAAAGATGATGATCGTTCAATCGTTGTCCTGGAATCGGGCAATCCAGGCGAGCTAACGGCCCACTTCTTAAACTTGATAACGACTGTACAGACCATGATGAAGACCAATGACGAGCCGATGATTAACATCATTTGTGATTATAACGGAAGAGCATGGCGTCTGGTCGTTTTTCTACGCGCGAAACATCGTCCGGATGCTTATTTTGCAGATAACGAAAGCAGAGTTTTTATTTCACCGGGCGCGGTGGATATGGCCGGTGTCGTGATTACGCCGTTGCTGGCTAATTATAAAAAATTGCATTATAATGCCGTCCGTGAAATTTACCGGGAAGTATCGTTGCCGGAAAGCATAACGGACGCGATCATTAGAAAATATCAAAGGAGTTTTTGAATGTTTTTTGCCGAAGAAGCGATGGTGGACAGTGCGATGAGTTTTTCCGAAGCGATAGAAGGAACCCATGCGCCTGCGGAGATAATTGACTCTTTATCCATGATAGATGTGTGTTATTATTCCTTCGACGGCAGAAAACATCAGGGCCAGATCATCGTCAACCGGGAAGTAGAGGACGATGTTTATGACCTGTTCAATTTTATCGAAAAAATTCTTTTCCCCGTCGGCAAGGTTATTCCCATCGTTGTGTACCAATGGGATGATCATAAATCCATGGCGGAGAATAATACGTCCTCTTTTAATTTCCGGGTCATTGAAGGAACCACGAAATTATCCATGCATTCACTGGGGAAGGCCGTAGATCTCAATCCGGTGCAGAATCCGGTGATTTACCCCAACGGTATGGTGGCTCCGGAAGGGGCGAAGTATCTTCCACCGGAACCCGGAACGTTAACGGCAGATCACGTGATCGTTCAGGAATTTTTAAGGCGCGGCTGGCACTGGGGCGGGAATTTTGATCAGCCGAAGGACTATCATCATTTCGAGAAACCCTGATAATAATTAATTTTCATTCGCCTACCTTTGGTGTCTTCATCGTCAGTTTCCTCGACGTATAAAAATACGCCTGCGGAGCTTTCCATGGGGTTTAAAATTGATTCAGAATAAAGGCCGGGCAACGATAATACCGGTAAATTTTTTGTTGGACCTCAGATAGGCCGCCAGAGTTTTTTTCGAGATCACGACAGAACCTTCTTCGCTGGAAGCGTGAAGCAGGCGCAGGCGTTTCCCTTCCCATAACGCGAAACCCACATGTGCCACATCCAATCCTTCCTGGTGGGTGGCGAAGGCGATGATGTCGCCGTTGGCTAGTTTTCCCATTTGCGCACAGACCTTATCTTTTTCAATGATATGAACCGTCCTGCGGGAAAGATTTTTTTCGATAATTGCCATTCTGGCAAATTGTTTTTTACTGTCCAGTGCGGGATAGGATTCCCGGTGGGCAGTCATGAAATTGATCTGTTTGCGCTGAGACGTTCCGTTAAAACGGCGCGTGATGTCCGTCAAGACTTCCTTTTTTTCATTATCTCGCAGCCAATCGGTAAAATAATGCAGACGGGAGGAATAACCGCTGATTTTTCCATTACCGTAACGTATTGATTTCAAGTGTTTCCGGAATTCATGGTTTGAACATTTCCCGACGACGGCGCATCGGGCTAAAGCAAGAACGGTTTCCACAAAAGTTGTACAGTCAAAAGCGGATACATTAACAATCAGTTTTTCTTTAGTGAATCCTTCGAGGGTTCCCGATTTGTAGGGCTTATGAAGAAAGAGTTTCCCGATTTCCACTATGAAATTGCCATATGGAAACATATTGGATTTGTTTTTCTGCACGGCATGGTCCTTTGGTTAATTCTTCAATGATTATCTAAAGCACATAGAAAAGTCACTTCGAAAAAATAAAGAGTGTTTCGTAAATAATTTTTCAGATCTGATAAAAATTAGAGAATTACAATAGTAAGTTAAGGTGGCCGGTTTTGAAACCGGCCACCTTAACTGATTTTTTATTATGTCAGTGCGTTTACTTTTTTGGTCAGACGGGAAATTTTGCGGGAGGCATTTTTCTTGTGGATAATGCCCTTGGATGCCGCTTTGCTCAAAGCTGGGATGGCAATTTTTAAAGCACTGACAGATTTTTCTTTGTTTTTGCCGTCGATATTTGTGACGACTGATTTAATTTTTGTTTTTAACGCGGACTTGGCGGCAATATTGCGCTGACGATGTTTTTTATTCTGCCGGTCTCGTTTCTCTGCTGATTTATGTGTTGCCAATTGTATCCTCCTGATTTCATTTATGGGTGGCGTTATCTAGCCCAATTATTCGACCCTGTCAAGCATAAACTGGGTGATGATGACCTCGTCCTTGTGATTAAATCAATGTATTTTTTACTCCGAATAGCCGGTATGAAAATAAAAGACTGCTAAAAATTTTCTTGACATAATCTATTTTTTTCATATAAGCAACCCACCTATACACTCTCAGGAAACGTAAGTTTCATCCATTTTCTGTGACGCAATATTCAAAAATTGGTTGAATTGACAGTACATCTTTCAATGTATGTGTCGTGAAATTTAACGTGGTTCAAATGAATATGGCAGAAAAAGAAAAATCAGTAAAAGAATCGAAGAATAATAAAAAGATCCAGCAAAAAGACCTCTCGCTTTTGGCGAAAGATATTATTGCCAATGCCGGGGTGGGAATTTATATTGTGCAGGACGGAAAATTTGTCTATGTCAGCGAATTGTATCAGAAAATTACCGGCTATGCCGATGAGGAGCTGATCGGTACGTATTCTCTGAACAATATTCATCCGGATGACAAAGAAAATGTCAGAAAAAAAGCGATAAAATGTTTAAAGGAAGGAAACTGCAAACCCTACGAATACAGGTTTACGACAAAAAAAGGAGAGAGCATATGGGTGCTGGAGACGGTTACACCCATTATTTACAAAAATAAACGCGCGGCGTTGGGCAGTTTCATCGACATTACCGATCGAAAACTCATGGAGCAAAAGCTGAGTCATGAGGAAAGACTATTCAAGACCATTACGGATCAGTCTTCGGATATCATTGCTATCGTTAACGGGAATGGTGTTATTTCTTATGAAAATCAGTCCATTGAGGAAATTTTGGGTTTTAAAATCGATGAAAGAAGGGGAGGAACCGGATTTGATAATCTTCATCCGGATGATGTGGCGTTTGTGGCCGGTGAATTGAAGAGATTGTTTAATGATATCAATGCTTCCGTTTCGCGTTCCGAGATTCGTCTGCGGCATAAGAACGGCAAGTGGATGGTATTTGAAGCTGTGGCCAGCGGCCTTGTAAACAATGACATTGTCGAAGCCGTCATTATCAATCTCCGTGATATTACCGAACGCAAAAGAGCGGAAGAGGCGTTGCGGGAAAGCGAAGAAAAATACAGAACCATTCTTGAAAGTATTCAGGAAGGATATTTTGAGGTGGATCTTGCCGGCAATTTTACATTTTTCAACGAATCGGTATGTCAGATGATCTGTTACAGCAAGGAAGAAATGGTAGGCATGAATTACAGGGTTTACACGAGTGAAGACATGTCTAAGAAAGTTTATCAGGCTTTCAATAAAGTTTACAAAACCGGAAATCCGACCAAGGAATTCGACTGGCAGATTATCAGAAAGGATGGTTCCCGGAGATATATTGAAGCCTCTGTTTCATTGAAAAAAGACTCATCCAGGAAGGCCGTCGGCTTTAAGGGCATTATTCGTGACATTACCGAACGGCAACAGATACATCAGCAACTGAATCATATGGCTACTCATGATGCTTTAACGGGATTGCCCAACCGGGTCCTGTTCATGGACCGTTTGCAGGTCGCCCTGGCGCAAGCCAAAAGAAACCGAAACAGGGTGGCCGTCATGATGCTCGATCTCGATCATTTCAAAGATATCAATGACAATTTAGGACACCTGGTTGGCGATAAGTTGCTCCAGGAGATTGGACATCGTCTGACGGGTATTTTGCGTCATAACGATACGGTGGCCCGGCTGGGAGGCGACGAATTTATTATTTTATTATCGGATCTGGAAAAGATTGAATATGCCGCCGGGGTGGCAAAAGTTATTTTAAAAGCATTCCAAAAGCCGTTCATGCTGGCTGATCATGAAATTGTTACCAATGCCAGCATAGGCATTGCGATGTTTCCCGATGACGGTGAAGACACGGATGCTTTATTGAAAAAATCGGATATGGCCATGTATTCCGTCAAAACAACCGGACGCAATAACTACAAATTCTTTTCCAATGTTATTCACTAGATTTATTTTTTTTCTGTTTTGATTTCGGTTTCCTCTGCTGAGCATTCTTTAAAGCGGCTTCAATAAATCGACTGAAAAGAGGGTGGGGTTTTACCGGTCTTGATTTGAATTCCGGATGAAACTGGCATCCCAGAAACCACGGATGATCCTTGATTTCGACGATTTCCGCCAGTTTTCCATCCGGAGACATTCCGGTGATTCTCAATCCCTTGTCCGTGAGAGTCTTTTTATAGTCGTTGTTGAATTCATAGCGGTGACGATGACGTTCGGAGATCTTTTTCTGGCCGTAGGCGGTGAACGCAAAGGAGTCAGGTTCGACAACGCAGGGCCACGCGCCCAGTCTCATGGATGCGCCTTTTTCCTTGATGTGGCGTTGTTCGGGAAGCAGATCAATGACCGGGTATAAAGTTTCCGGATCAAATTCGGAGCTGTTGGCTTTTTCCATGCCACAGATGTTTCGGGCGTATTCCACCACTGCCATCTGCATGCCCAGACAGATTCCGAAGAAAGGCATTTTCTTTTCCCGCGCATACTGCACGGCTTTGATCATACCTTCAATGCCGCGGATACCGAAGCCGCCGGGCACGAGAATCGCGTCAATGTCGTCCAGGCTTTTACCCAGGCCTTCCGCCTCAATTTTTTCCGAATCGATAAATTTTAACTTGACGCGGCAGTTGTTGGCGATGCCGCCATGCACCAGCGCCTCATTGAGGCTTTTATAGGAATCGGTCAGGTTCACATATTTTCCAACGATGCCGATGGTTACGTCGTTTAAAGGATTGTGGAATTTGTTGACCACGTCTTCCCATATTTCGAGTTTCGGTTGTCCCGTCCAGATATTGAGTAAATCGACAATCTTGTTATCCAGTCCCTCACGGTGATAAATCAACGGACACTCATAAATGCAACTGACATCCTTGGCGGTGAAGACGGAATTCACCTCTACATTGCAGAAAAGAGCGATCTTCGCCTTGATATCCTCGGTGAGAAAATTTTCCGTCCGGCACAATAAGATATCCGGCTGAATGCCGATTTCGCGCAGCGCCTTGACACTGTGCTGGGTGGGTTTGGTTTTGACCTCGCCGGCGGTCTTAATCAGCGGGACCCATGTTAAATGAATAAAAATGGCGTTTTCTCTGCCCGCTTCATTGCGGAACTGGCGGATGGCTTCCAGAAAAGGCAGGCTTTCAATATCGCCCACCGTTCCGCCGATTTCCACGATGGCCACATCGAAGCCGGCGGCCGTTTCCCTGATGTAGTTTTTTATTTCATTGGTGATATGCGGAATGACCTGTACGGTTTTGCCCAGATAGTCGCCGCGTCTTTCCTTGGTAATGACCGAATAGTAAACCTGTCCCGTTGTCAGGTTATTGCTTTTCCCCATGCAGGTGGAACAGAACCGTTCATAATGTCCGAGATCGAGATCGGTTTCCGCTCCGTCATCGGTCACAAAAACTTCACCGTGCTGAAAGGGACTCATGGTTCCGGGATCGACATTAATATAAGGATCCAGTTTCTGGTTGCTCACTTTAAGGCCGCGGCATTCCAGAAGAGCCGATATTGATGCAGCCGCCAGGCCTTTTCCCAGGGAGGAAAGCACACCGCCGGTAACAAAGATAAATTTCGTATTTTTCATTATGAAAAATTATTCCTTTCCAAACTCCACGGGAAACGACTGCTCCCGGGTTTAATATCGTTTAATGCTGATTTTCCAGACCCGCTGAAATGGCCGATATGGAATGGTCGTGAAAAAGGAAAATATTCACATTCAGCCTATTTCATTTTTAACGACATCGGCGATTTGCCGGCAATATTTTTCAGTGATGTCCACGGACGGGCCTTCCACCATAATCCGGCACATATGTTGCGTGCCCGAGTACCTTACCAGAACCCGTCCTTCTTCACCCAATGCGCGCTCCACCTCGGCAATGGCTTCCATAACACCGGGGATCTTAGCAATGTCCGGTTTGCTTTTCACATCGATGTTAATCAGTTTCTGTGGAAAAACATTCATCAATCGTGCGAGCTCAGACAGGGGCTTGCCTTCTTTGAGCATGGCCGCAATGAGCTGCATGGCTGCGATAATGCCATCACCGGTTTTGTGATGTTCCAGGAAGATCATATGTCCCGCGTCCTCACCCCCGATGACGGCTCCCAGACGCAACATGTCTGCGAGCACGTAACGATCTCCGATACTGGAGGCATGATGCTTGAATCCATATTTTTTGCAGGCCATTCTCAAACCGAGATTGCTCATCACCGTGCTGACCAGGAGATCGTTCTTCAATCGTCCTTCTTTCTTCAATACGTAAGCGCAGATTGTGAGCATTTGGTCTCCCGTTAATTCATTTCCTTTTTCATCAACGGCAATCAGGCGATCCCCGTCCCCGTCAAAAGCCAGCCCGAGAGCCGCACCATGACTGACCACCGTGTTCTTCAAATCCTGCGTGTGTTGTGAACCGCAGCCGTCATTGATGTTGATCCCGTTCGGATTGTTATGAATGACTTCGATATCGGCGCCGAGTTCGTAGAAGGCGTCCGGCGCGATCCGGTAGGTGGCTCCGTTGGAGGTATCGAGGACGATTTTCATTCCTTCCATCGATAAATCCCGCGGAAAAGAGTTCTTTAAAAAAACAATGTATCGGCCGTGAACGTCATTGATGCGGGAGGCCTTGCCCATTTCCTTTGCTCTGGGTAAAAGGCCGGTGAGCTTATCGCCGAGAATCAAGTTCTCGATTTTGTCTTCCTGTTTGTCGGTCAACTTGAAACCGCCGGCATCAAAAATTTTGAGTCCGTTGTCCTGATAGGGATTGTGAGAAGCCGAAATGACAATGCCGGCATCAGCGCGCATGCTCTGGGTAATAAAAGCGATGCCGGGCGTAGGCAGCACGCCGACCAGATAGGGATTACCGCCCATCGAGGTAACGCCGGCTTCCAGGGAACTTTCCAGCATATAGCCGGAAATGCGGGTATCTTTTCCGATGACCACGCGTGCGCGGTGGCTGTTCCTTTTGAATAAATATGCTACGGTTTGGCCAACTTTAAAGGCGGTTTCCGCGTTCATCGGATAGCGGTTCGCTTCTCCTCTGATTCCGTCGGTCCCAAATAATTTGCCCATGAATTCTTTCCATCATTATCGAACTGGAGTGTTTATATTAATGGTAATGATGGTATCACTGTTGAAATTCTTTGGCAATAGCAATCTATAATTTTCAGCAGCCATTTACTTCCTTTGGCTGCTGTTTCGGCCGGAAAATTTTGAACATTTTCGATATATGAATTGTGCCGCGTGGAACAATATTGTTCCACGTCCCTAATAAATGCTTTGCGCGCTTTCAAGATAGTGCTGTCGGAAATTTCTTCGCTTGCAATGACTTCTATATTTTTCATTTTTTTCAGGAGGTCTTTTCTTTCTTTGAGCGAATCCGGTTTAATTTCCCGGGCGGAGACGGCAACCGCTTTTTGGGCCATCTGTCGAAGCCTGCGCAGGCGTTCTTTGGTCATAACGTTGAATTGATCCATCGCTTCGGCATAGATCAGCGGACCGAACTCCTGAACATCGAAAAAAGGCTTTCTGACATGCGCATACCATGCTTCCAGCGCTTTAATGTTTGCCAGGTAAAGAATATTGTTTTTGACGATGCGTCGGAAGTTGGGATAACAGGCGGCTATGACGTCCCGGCTGTTGGTTGAACGCGGAGCATCAAATATCAACTGATTGCTCTGCGGACAATCGTTTCTTAGAATAGAACCTGCCGCCACAACATTTCCGTATCCCAGACGCACCGGGCCGATCATGCCGCCCTGTCCGCCCAGAAAAATCGGCGGCTGATTTAACATCACTCCCCTGGGAACATCACCGATCAATGACGGGGTTGCTTTGTCCGCGTCGGGCGTAAAATTAAAATGAATAAAAGAACTGCCTACTTCGGAATGATTGCTTCGACTTGTTCCGCCGGCCATGAAACAGTCACAGAAGTTAATCAGACTGCCCAGCGTGACAAAAGGGAACAAAATGGTTTGTTTCAATCCGACACCGTGTGCGCCGTTCGCTTCTTCTTCGAGAATGCATCCTTCGCGAACGTGAGCGCCCATGCCCATGCTGGATTTTTCCAGGAAGACCGATTTGCTGAAAAAGCCGCCCTTGAGTTCGACATTGGCTCCCAACTGGCAGTCTTCAATGGTTGCCGGTGCTTCGTAACCCAGTTTGCACCCGGATGAAATAACCGTTTTGCTGCCATAGATTCTGCAGCCCGGATAAATCCGTACAGCTTTTTCAGAAATACGGTTGATATTGACTTCGTCGCCAATATCAACCGTATCGGGATTTCTGATGTCTACGCCGCGTTTAATCAGCTGACGTATTTTTTCATGGGATTTCGGTTTAAAATCCATGAACTGTCCTGTCATTAATATTTTATACTACACCATAGGCCAGCATAGCGTCGGCAACTTTGGTGAACCCGGCAATGTTTGCGCCGGTAACGTAGTCTCCTTTCTTACCATAAGCTTCTGCCGTATCATAGCAGTTTTTGTGGATGCTCTTCATGATGAGCAGCAGGCGGTTGTCAACTTCTTCGCGGGTCCATAAATATCTCATGCTGTTCTGGCTCATTTCCAGACCGGACGTGGCTACGCCGCCTGCATTGGCTGCTTTGCCGGGACCGTAAAGAATTTTCTTATCCTGGAAAATCTTGATCGCTTCGGGAGTGGAGGGCATGTTGGCGCCTTCAGCCACGCAGATACAGCCGTTCTTTACTAATGCCGCGGCATTCTTGCCGTTGATTTCATTTTGTGTCGCGCAGGGCAGAGCGACGTCAACTTTAATGCCCTGTTCACGAATAACGTCCCAGACATTTTTGCCTTCGTAGCACGCAGCTTTATACTTGTCGGAGTATTCGGCGATGCGGCCGCGTTTGACATTTTTCAATTCCAGCACGTAATTGCATTTCTTGTTGTCGATACCGGTTTCATCAATAATTGTTGAGGAAGAGTCGCAAAGAGAAATAACTTTTCCGCCCATCTGATTTACTTTTTCCACTGCATACTGCGCTACGTTTCCGGCGCCGCTGATGGCGACTGTCTTACCTTTAAAATCCAGCTTGCGAGTGGCGAGCATTTCCGCGGCAAAGTAGGTTGTGCCGTAGCCGGTTGCTTCGGGACGAATCAAGCTTCCGCCGTAGGACATGCCCTTGCCGGTAAGAACGCCAGTATGTTCATTACGGATTTTTTTGTAATAGCCGTACATATAGCCGATTTCACGGCCGCCAACACCGATATCACCGGCAGGAACGTCAACATCCGCGCCAATGTGACGATATAATTCGCGCATAAACGCCTGGCAGAAGCGCATGACTTCGCCATCGGATTTACCTTTGGGATCGAAGTCGGAACCGCCTTTGGCGCCGCCCATCGGCAGGGTGGTCAGGGCATTTTTGAAAATCTGCTCAAACCCTAAAAATTTAATAATGCCCAGATTAACTGACGGATGGAAGCGCAGGCCGCCCTTGTACGGGCCGATGGCGTTGTTAAACTGCACGCGGAATCCGCGATTGACATGAACATTTCCCTTATCGTCAACCCAGGGTACTCTGAATTGCATTGCTCTTTCGGGTTCGACAATACGTTCGTAGATATTGGCCTTGACGTATTCGGGGTGTTTTTTTACGGTGGGTTCCAATGTCTCCATAACTTCTTCAACAGCCTGATGGAACTCCGGCTGGTTGGGATCTGTCTGTTTGACTTTGGCGATGACATCCTTGATTGCTGACATGTTTCAATCCTCCTTAATAATTTGGTTTATTATTTATTTCATGTATTTGACTTACATGAGGTAACAAAACTTGTTTATTTCTAGATATCCTCAATGCTGCGGAGATCTGTATATTCCATCACCGTGGACATCGCTTTGTTATCCACATCGAAACCTTTCTCATACGCGGCGGCAATCGGGTTGAGACCACCCACGAGAAGCAGACCCACTTTGTTGATATCCACATCGGTCTGACAGAGAGGCGTTCCCGCTATGCCCATGGAAAGAGCGCCATTGATGCCCACCCGCTTGAAATCGGCGATGATCTTTTCCACTAGGGAGCGGCTTACCGCCGGTATTTCGCGGAAATTGGCCAGAATTTTTCCGTCGCCGTTTTTTACTACTTCGCCGACGGAAGTCATTTGGCCGCGGATGAATATTTCCGAAGGATCGAGCGACGATCCGGAATAATTAATCAGTTCCACAAACCGTAAAGGGCTCCCTTTCCGGACCTGTAATATTCCGCCGAATTTGGAATCAATGGGGATGCCGTGTTTCAAAAGGACACCGTTGATGAGAATGCTGCAAACCGTGGCCAATCCTATTTTCCCTTTCGGAACCGCAACTTCCCCTAGCTTGGCACCGGCAGCGGCAACGGCCACAAGATCCGAGACGGCAATCTTTTTTCTGAAAACAGGTTTCATGACCGCCAGAATTTTACTGAATTGTTTTTGCGGAAAAAGAGAAATATTTACGGGGACGAGTCCACAACGCTTTTTGATATCGAAAGTTGTTTTAAAAGATAGGACGTCAATGCGTGAAATGGAAAGACTGATTTTATCCCGAACGCGGGCATTATTGATTTCCTCCAGTCCCTGGTCGGTGATGATTCTGCCGTCGCGGCGGCCGATAAGGCGGGTCAATCCTCTTTCATCCATCAGCTTCAAATGGTAGCGAACGGTTCTTTCACTGAGATTAACCCCCCGTTCCTTCATCTTGCGCGCGATGACACGCGCGCCCTGCGAACCGGAATTTTCATTCAGAATCTTCAGAATGAGAATGACTTTTCTCTCAATATCTTCAGGATTGAATAATTGTTTCATAAGGCAATCGGCAATCGTTTGCCGTATTCCTACTGATAAAATACAATATTGTCAAACGAAAATTGTGCTATTTTAAAAAAAGTGACTCAAAATTGTATCGGATATTAATAAAATCAGCACTGCGGGAGCGCGGGAAGGATGTCATATCCTATCAATTTTGTATCAGAGAAGGGGCAATGACCTTTGTCAAGGCAAACGAATATACGATTTTGAATAGCATCGGCCGGGGATTAGCATTGTACAGTTTATTTTTTGCCAAATTGAGATTTTATCTGTCCGGACAGTCCTTCGACAGAATCGCTGAAGAGGTCTTCCAGAGAGAAATGAGCCAGATACTCATCACGCCAGAGAAGATTGAATTCGGTAACAAGGTTTCTGATGTCGTGATAACGGTAACCCAGGACGTTTATTTTTTCGCTCAATGTCAAGGTTTCATTATAGATGATGTGAATTAAGAGCAGATGGTTTACAAAATTATTTTCTCCCAATAGAGGGATAATGACAATCGGCATGCCGTCCGACTTGCCCCTGCCCACATATGTATGGCCTGAACTGACGATCATCCTTTTCGTGCCCATCAGCGCAGTGGCATGGCTGGCGCGAGATTTCATGTCAGAGGCGATACCGCCTTTTGTCCGGATGGAGATCATGGAGTGCTCTGCCGGATTGCCTTTCTCATCAAGGCCGTTTACGTTGTAGACGGTAAATCCCCGTACGGATGCAATGGCTGGCTGAATGCGGTTGATCGTCAGTATTTCGCGGTAGGTTAAGTTCATGACCGAAAAATCAAGGTTTTTCAACAGGTCGAAAATAATGCCTTGCAGTTCCTTTTCCTTGCGGCTGGTACCCACGGTAACGGTTTTAGCCTGATGACGAATGGCGTCTATCGGACGGGTCAGTTCATCAATAGCCGTTCCCAGAACCGTATCGAGCAAGCGAAATGGGCTAACCAAATCTTCTCTCAATTTGAAATCCAGGCGGATGTCCTGCAACGGCAGCTTACCCGAGGCATACTTCAGCAACAAGGGCAGATTGGCGATGGTTTTTCCTCCCAGAAGGCCGAACGCTCCGTTCAGACGATGAGTGTTGAACAGCGCATAAAAGTCATTGATAATTCGGCTGAAAGAAACGTCGGCGATCATCTCAAAAGCAGACAGTTTCTGCTGCTCTCTTTGTGAAAATTCATGCGCCAGACGACTGCGAAATTCCCTGAAAATCTGCGCTTCATTATCGATGGCCAGAGCCGCGTAATAACCCCATAAATGTCCCGCCATGGTGTTGAGGATGACTGAGAGGGGAGGAGGGGCAACCGGTATGCCGATCACCGCATCGGCTATCTTATCAAAACGGTGATCATCTTCATCGGCAAAAACAATGACGGTCGCCTTATGGGCTTTAAAAATAGCGACGTCTTTAACGACATCTTCCATGACCGGTTGAGGGTTGCCGGAAGCACAAACCAGAATCAACGGTTCCGCGGATAAATCGATATGCTTTTTATTTTCAACAATATCGGACGATATGGTTTTGTAGCAAAGTTCGCTGAGTTTGATGCGTATTTCGTCGGCTGCCGCTTTGTTGGGACCGCTGCCCACGATCGCCCAGTAACGTTTGTTGACGGTTTGTTGAATCGAAGCCGCAATAAGGTCGCGACGAGCAAAGATCATGTCCATTAACTGCGGAGCAGATTCCAGCCGGCGCAGCTCCGCCGCTATTTCACTTTCCGTCAGTCTGTTCAACAAACTCGCGAAATACAGCGCCAGCACTTGTCCGGCGATAATCTGAGCGTAGAAAGCTTTGGTCGAAGCGACCGACATTTCAATATCACGTCCGTCGCTGGTATAGAACACGCCGTGTGACTTGGCTGTAATGTCCGACTGTCGGCGATTGACGATCGAAATAATATGCGCTCCGCGTTCTTTAGCCATGGCGACAGCGCGGTTGGTGTCGGTTGTCGTGCCGGATTGTGTAATCGGAATGATCAGTGTGTCGCCGAGATCATCCTTCAGTCCAAAACCGCTCAATTCCGAAGCAATGCAGGCCGAAACGCTGATTCCGGTACCGTTGAGGTATTTCAAGAGCGCATCGGCCACGGCCTGTCCCGCTACGGCTGCGGTGCCATGACCGATGACGATGATTTTTTTAATGAAACCGTTTTGAAGACCCTGAAGAACAGACGCGGGAACCATGTCATCGCCGATATTAAATATTACCCGGGGCGATGATCCGGCGAAAGCAGTGATCTGATATTTGCCGCGCAGGGTTCTTTTGACGGATGCGGAGGACTCGGAAATTTCTTTAAGGAAATAATGGGGATAATCGCTGCGGTCAATATCCCGGGTAGTGATTTCAGCGGTCTGAATATCGTCTTCCGTAAGAACCATGGCTGTGCCGTCGTAGAAACTGGCTTTTATGCCCTGGAGGCCGCTTCCTTCATTTTGGTCAAGTATAAAAATTTGTCCGTTGACGGTGCCGTTTTTTGCTTCGCCATTCATTTTGATGAAACGGGGCATGACTTCAACCAGGCCGTAAAGCTCTGAAGAAAACATGTATTGGTCGGCGCTGATTCCCACGTAGATGGCCTGGCCGCTGCCTCTGAGGGCGAGAAACATTTTTCCCGGCTCCAGGTTGCTGGTCATGACAATGGCGTGGGACCCTTCGAAGTCATTCAGAGCCAGACGAAAAGCGTCGCTTAAATTTTTTCCCGCTTTGAGATAGTGTTCAATTTGCAGGGGAATGATTTTTGTATCGGTGGAAACGTCCGGGGCGATCAGTTCATTTCCGGTTTCCAGATTGTGCCGCAGCGCAGGGTAGTTGTCGATGTCTCCGTTGAGGACGACATTGATTTGCGCATCTCTGCCGGGATAAAAGGGATAGTCCGATGCGGAAGCATTGATTTTGAAATTATTTACCGGATGACAGTTCTGCTCGGTAATGGCGCCGACGGAGGCCCATCGCGTATGAGTCAACGCCGATTCGCAGACGCAGTCTTCTCCGGCGAAAGATTGCAGAATAGAATCGTTTTGAATAAAGCGCCTCAATTCCGTAACGTTTCGTCCCAGTTCTCCGACAATGGAAAATGTTTTATAGGTGAACGTGATACTGATGTTTTCGGCGGTCTTTTGCCGGTCAGTGGATATAAAAATAGATCGGTTCAACAGGTCACTTTTTTGCGTGCGGCACCGGTATTCATCGGCACATCCTCGTGCCATGATTTTATCCGTGATCTTTTGCAGGATTTTTTCATTGTTCAGGAAAAAAGTCAGTTGGATGCCTGCGGAATCCCGTCCTCTTACTTCCAGACGATCCAGGGCGTTTAACAAAAGATTGAGTTTCCTGTACTTTCGGAAAGCAGCCGGATTGACAGCCGAGGCTTTGTCTGACCCGCTCAGCGTCAGAATCTTCTGAAGGTTTTCCAGGATATCTTTTCCCAGGATCCAGCAGATGTCTTTCAGTGAAAGTAGCCGGCTATTGATAATTTCGATGTCGGAAGATTTGAGGAGAACGGCCTGTTCTTCCAGTTTTCTTTCTTCATCGGCCAGGAACGTTCGCATTTCTTCGACGGTGCGGGACAAATCGGCAATTCTTCCGGCCTGAAAAAAGAGATGAGCCTGAACGTCTTCCTGCTTGAGTTCGGAGAGACTCGACTCCATTTTTTTTATGGAGTGTCCGCCGTTTAAATAATTTCCGGCTTCATTGTTCCCCGTGAAAATTGTTTCCGCCCCGTATTTTTTGATGGCTTTCCACAGATCGATGATTGTCCGGTCGGCGGTTGCGTCCAGACCTTGTTTCTGCAGACAGCAGGTCATCAAGCCGGCAAAGCCGCAATTTAATTGATGAGACTGCAGCGGCAAAAAAATGATCGCCGGACCTTTAATATCTGCCGGACGAACGCCGATAAAAATCCGGCAGTTTATCATAAAAAGAAGGATTTTTTTCAGGAGATGCAATGTCTTTGTATAGGTCATCTTTTGTTTTCTGGAATGTTAAGAACTTTCCCCGGCAACCTTATCAGATCGCTATAAAAACATATCCGGATGGAATATGGCTCGAGAATCTATTTGTTTTTCCCACAGGAAATACCCAATTTCGTCATTTTATCGGTAAACGTATTGCGATTGATTCCCAGAAAAATCGCGGCAGCACTTTTTACGCCGTTGGAACGGCGCAATGCTATTTTAAACAAGCCTTTTTCCACGATATTCATAACTTCTTCATAAATTTTACTTTTGCGGTCACCGGAGGCGGACAGGATCGTAGCGATATCTTCAAGCTTTTTTTCCATGATTTCTTCAACAGCGATATAGGGTGTCGGCTTGACATTCATGACAATTTCAGGCTTGCTCTTTTTTTTCGGCCGCATTTCTAATGCTTACTCCTTCCGGTAAAATATGACTATAAATGTTTTTAAATATCGGCATCAGGATCAAAACGAAAGTATTTTTAAAATGATAAATGCAATGATAATTAAAACGGTAATCCAGCAGATGACGATCAGAGAACGTCGCTCTCTGGGATGCTCCAGATAATTTTTAACCTCTACTTCCACTCTTTCGGAATCCAGTTTATCCACAATCAGACGAATAAGTAAAGCGTGGTTTTCATACATGTTGGAAAAAAAATAGAATCCCTTTGTGGTTGTTAATAAAAAGTAGGCCTTGTTGAGCAGTTCAACGACACCGAGGTGGGTAACCTCCATCCACACAAAGCTTTTCTCCCGAAAAAACTTTTTTATCGTAAGGCCGTCTTTCTTGACGGCAATCTTACGGTTGGCTGCTTCAAGTCCGATAACCATGGTCACGATAAATGAAGCGGCCAGAATGATTTTTTCCCATTGCTGACCGTTAAACAGGCTGAGTATCAGCAGTAAAAAAAGAAGAATGACGATTGCAATGAATGGCCAAAGAAAGACCTTTTTGATTTTAAAAATATTCTGCTCCATGATTTTTAACCCTGTTGTTATTCCTGATACCGGAGGGAGGATTGCCTCTTAATTTTTCCTTATGTAAGTGCCGCTTTTGCCACCGCTTTTTTTCAGAAGCAAGATGTCCTTGATGATGATTCCTTTATTAACGGCTTTGCACATATCATAAATGGTCAATGCCGCCACGCTGACTGCGGTCAGCGCCTCCATCTCCACACCGGTTTTCCCTGAGATTCGCACCACGGCATGGATGATAATGAGGGACTGTTTGCGGTCAATGGTAAAATTCAAATCGACTGCCGTCAATTCCAGCGGATGGCACAGAGGTATCAGTTCGCCTGTTTTTTTCGCAGCCATAATGCCGGCAATTTTCGCCGTTGTCAAAACGTTGCCTTTGGCTATTTCCCCTTTTTCTATCAATTCCAGGGTGGCCCTATCCATTTGGACAATTCCCCGAGCGTTCGCTTCACGGATTGTTTTGGCTTTGACTGTAACGTCAACCATCTGAACATTGCCTTCGTTATTTATGTGAGATAACTTTTTCATTGTATTCGTTTTCGGAATTTATTGTTGATTAAATTGATTTTTTTAAACCTTAACATACGCGCATTCATGAGTCAAGGAACGTAAGCGTCTTTTATAATGTCTTTATTTATTGTCGATGAAGCATTTTTGTCCAGTATCCTTGCTTTAATGGTTCCAATTTGTGCGTCCGTAATAATAGTCGTTGACATAAAATAACTGTCATTATAAATCTATATAAAAATACATCTCCCATAAAAACAGAAGCAGTCATGGTATATAATGATAATTTCCAAAACACCTTTGCCATCTTCCCACTCTCTCTATATTGTTCTTTTGCTGCTGTCGTTGCTGTTTGTTAATTGCGACAGCGGTGGCGGGGGGGAGACGGATGACCCATCGGATTTAAGCTCCGAAAAAAATATTACCTCCTTTTCCATATTGGGCATCAGAGGCGCTATCGGAGCCCATACCATTACGCTGACAGTTCCACACGGGACAGCCCTGACCTCTCTGGTGGCGACGTTTACCGCAACAGGCCGGGCGGTAACGGTCAACGGGGTTGATCAGAACAGCGGAGTTACCGAAAATGATTTTAGAAATCCTGTAACGTATGTGATCACAGCGGAGGATTTGTCGACCAAGACTTACACCGTGACCGTTTCTGTAAATTCTGTCGTTCCGGTGTCGTCCGGAGTCATTGTTGCGAATCATTTAGCAACGGCGGATTTTGATTCCATTCCGGAAAGCACCATCAACCGAGTCAAATCTACCTTGCATATCGCCTATGGCCATACGTCGCACGGCAGTCAGATTATAACCGGTACGAATGCCTTGGCCGATGCCGATAACTTATACAACGGTCTTGATTTGCGCGATTCCCCGTTTTCCGGAGCCAGTGATTTGGGCAATCCGGACCGCACGTCGTGGGCGACGGCAACCCGAAATTATCTGAAAGCCAATTCGGATGTCAATGTCGTGATCTGGTCCTGGTGCGGACAGGTGAGCTCCGCGTCGGTGGAAGATATCAACAATTATCTTGGTCTGATGAACGCACTGGAACAGGATTATCCTAATGTTAAATTTGTTTATATGACGGGTCATCTTGATGGGAGCGGCGAAAACGGCAACTTGAATCTGCGCAATCAGCAGATACGCGATTACTGTAGTGCCAACGGTAAAGTCCTTTTTGATTTTGCCGATATTGAAAGCTATGATCCTGACGGTGCGACAAACTACATGTTGCTCAGCGCCGATGACGGATGCAACTATTCAGGCGGCAACTGGGCGACGCAATGGATTGCCGCAAATTCCGGGAATGAATTAACGGCATTGGCAAGCCGTTGCGACAGTTGTGCTCACAGCGAGACACTGAATTGTATATTGAAAGGACGCGCCGCCTGGTGGTTATGGGCAAGGTTGGCAGGCTGGCATCCCTGATGATCTGATTTTTCAGGGAATTTTTTGACCGAAAAAATAGATAAAGTATATTGCAATAAATATGTCTATTGGTTAGTATCCCCAAAAAAAATTTAAAGAAGGCGTTATGTTTGTTAAAGTGAACGGCATGAGCGTCATCGGTATGGATTCATATCCTGTGTCTGTCGAAGTAGACACATCACAGGGCTTGCCGCAGTTTGCCACAGTCGGTTTGCCTGACGCTTCGGTTAAAGAAAGCAGAGACCGCATTAAAGCCGCCATTAAAAATTCCGGCTATCGTTTTCCCCGCAGTCATGTCACCATCAATCTGGCTCCCGCCGATATTAAAAAAGAAGGGACCGGATTTGATCTGCCCATTGCGGTGGGCATCCTTGCCGCTGAAGAATTGATTAAAGAGGAAAATCTGCGTGATTGTTTGTTTATCGGAGAACTGTCTCTGGACGGCAGCATCAAAGGAGTCAACGGTGTCCTGCCGGCTGCTTTTAAGGCCAGGGAAACGGGAATAAAATCGATTTTTGTTCCGGAAGAGAATGCGGCGGAGGCGGCCATGGTGGAGGGGATCAACGCCATGCCTGTCCAAACCCTGCCGGATGTTGTTGAATTTCTGGAAGGTCGGAAGGAGATTAATCCGCTTGCTTTGGACATCAATAAAATTTTTCAAAAAACAAACAAATACGATCTGGATTTTAATGAAATCAAAGGTCAGAAACAGGCTAAAAGAGCGCTGGAAATAGCGGCGGCCGGCGGACATAATGTGCTGATGCTCGGTCCTCCGGGCTCCGGAAAAAGCATGCTGGCAAAGCGATTGCCGACGATCTTACCCGATCTGTCCTTTGATGAGGCCATTGAAGTCACCAAGGTATTTTCAATCGCCGGATTTCTTAATAAGGATGAAACGTTGATGGCGGTCCGGCCGTTTCGCGCCCCCCATCATACCATTTCCGACGCGGGTCTTGTCGGTGGCGGACAGACACCGCGCCCTGGTGAAATAAGCCTCGCTCATCTCGGGGTTCTTTTTCTGGACGAGCTTCCCGAATTTAAGAAGAATGTGCTGGAAGCTCTGCGTCAGCCGCTGGAGGATGGAACCATAACGATTACCCGTTCTTCTGTAACCGCTTCATTTCCTGCGAAATTCATGCTGGTGGCGGCGATGAATCCCTGTCCGTGCGGTTATTTCGGAGATCGCGTTCACACCTGCCGTTGCACACCCCAGCAGATCCGGCATTATCAGTCCAAAATATCGGGACCTCTTCTGGACAGAATCGATTTGCATATCGAAGTGCCGTCGGTTAAATATCGCGCTCTGTCCGAAAAGGAAACCGGTGAATCATCGGCCGCTGTTAAAGAGCGAGTCAACAAAGCCCGCGACTTGCAGAATAAACGTTTTGAATCAAACGGAGTTCTATGCAATGCACGGATGACGGAAAAGCAAATTCAGGCATTCTGCCGCATCGATGAGGAGGCGCACAAACTTATTGAAATGGCTATTGAGAAACTGGGATTGAGCGCCCGTGCGGTAAACAGAATATTGAAAGTTTCCCGCACCATTGCCGATTTGGAGAATGATGCATCGATCAAAACATCTCATGTCGCTGAAGCGATTCAGTATCGAAGTCTTGATAGAGGATTAATTTAGTGCTATGTCAAAATAAAAATATAATACCAGACCGACTTCCGAATAACAAATAAACGGGGCAGCAGCCTGGAGAAAGAGGCATGTATGGACATTAAAATAAAAAAAGCACCACTGAAAAAAAGAAAAGTTAAACCAACGGATGAATCGAAACTTGGCTTCGGTAAAATATTTACGGATCATATGTTTACCATGAAATACAAAGAAGGTAAGGGGTGGCATGATGCCGTTATAGAGCCTTATCATGATTTGAAAATGGACCCCACGGCGATGTGTTTGCATTACGGTCAGGAAATTTTTGAGGGGCTGAAGGCTTATCGGGGCAAGGATGGTTCGATTTATCTTTTCCGACCGATGGAAAATATTAAACGAATGAATTTATCCGCCGAAAGACTGTGCATGGCTCACATTGATGAAGATCTGTTTATGGAAGGCATGAAGAAGCTGGTTCTCCTGGAAAAAGACTGGATCCCCCGTGGAGAAGGAACGTCCATGTATATCCGTCCAACCATGATTGCGACGGAAGCGGCTCTGGGCGTTCATCCGGCCAACGAATACTTGTTTTTTATTGTCGTCGGACCGGTGGGAGCCTATTACCCGCAGGGATTTTCTCCCACAAAAATGTTTGTTTCGGAGGAATATGTCCGCGCGGTGCGCGGAGGAATCGGTAACGTCAAAGCCGCCGGTAATTATGCCGCCAGTCTTTATGCCAGCCGGATCGCCACTAACATGGGTTACACGCAGGTTCTCTGGCTCGATGCCGCCGAAAAGAAATATGTGGAAGAGGTCGGTACCAGCAACATCTTTTTTGTGATAGGAGACGAATTAATCACCCCTCCCTTGGCCGGATCGATTTTACCCGGTGTAACGCGCAACTCGGTTATTGCTCTGGCCGGACATCTGGGAACGAAAGTCGTGGAAAGGCCGATCTCTATTGAGGAGGTTATAAAGACCTCGGAAAACGGTTCATTGAAAGAAGCTTTTGCTTCAGGCACTGCAGCTGTTATTTCTCCCGTCGGACACATTTACTTTCGTGATAAGGAATATGCTATTAACGGAGGAAAAACCGGAACGCTGGCTTTGAAATTATACAATGAAATACTAAAAATTCAGTATGGATTGACGGCGGATCCTTTCGGTTGGCGTGTCAAAATAGCTGACGGACACAAGAATTGATAGCGTTAAATTTTAAAAATTTCTCCTGTCTGCGGGCACTTTAATGTGTAGTCCACAAAACTGTTGAAATTGTTGTTGATAACTCTGTTGATAATCACTGTAAGTGCGTAATTGTTGCGATTTTACACCAAATTGCCCAAGGTTTGTGCAAATAAAAAAATTAATATAATCAATAGCTTATCAATATAGCCTTTTGTCGTGACTGTTTTTAAAGCAGTAAGAAGAAAAGATATAAACTTTGTAATAAAAAGTATGCCAGACGTTCGCGCTTTTTTACAAAAAATGATTAAAAATTTTGTTAAAATAAATAAACTATTTAGGGTGACGGGAATTATTCTCGGCCTTGTTTTATCAATGGTTGCGCTGCCCGTTGACTCTTTTCCCGAAGAACTTCCGGCTATTGAAGATATTGTGCAAAAACTTCAGATGTCTTACGAAACAACAAAAGACCTTTCCGCTGATTTCATTCAAGAGATAAATGTAAAATCGATTGCAAGGACGGAAATCGAAGAAGGAAAAGTTTTCTTTAAAAATCCTCAAAATATGCTGTGGAATTACACAAAACCGTCGGGGAAAAAACTGGTGATTCGCCGCAATACCGCCTGGCTTTACCTTCCGCAGGAAAAGGTGGCCTATCGACAGAACGCCGGCAGTATTTTCCAGTCCAGATTATTAATTGATTTTTTTGCAGGAGCGGGAAAATTAAACAGTGATTTTATAATAACCTATGCACGGCCCAACGCTGTCAACGAAGAGGGAAATTATCTCCTGGTTTTGACTCCGCGTCGGAAAAACACTTCTTTCAATGTCCTGAAACTTACGATTGATAAGAAAAAATTTCATATAGTACGGCTAAGTTTTGATGATGCTTTCGGTAATTCAACCGTGCTCAAATTTTCCGGTATTCAATTCAATGCGGGGCTTGCCGAAAAGCTTTTTCAATTCAAACCGCCTGCAGGCGTTCAGATTTTTGAAATGCCCTGATTATAAAATTACTGGTTTGAAGATCGTTACCCAGAGAAACGTTTCTCCTCCGATATTGCGGTATTGTAATGATTCTATTTTAAATCCGGCTGATTTTAAAGTTGCGGTCATATTTTCAGGCGTTGTGTGACTGTAAAACAAATTTTCGCCCATAAATTCTTTGTAGCCGTTGAAAATATGCGCTCCGGTATATTCTTGAGTTGCGTAAGTGAAAAGCGCCAACCCGCCCGGTTTCAACCAGCGATAAATTTTCCGGAAAATATCCTCATGCTTTTCATGTTCAATGTGGAAAAGGCAGTAAATAGACGTTACGGCGTCAAACTGTCTTTCGGCAAGATCAATCGTACATATGTCGGCAAGAATTGTATTCATTGTCGGTTGATAATGATTTGCCAAAGCCAGCATTTTGGAAGAAAAATCAACCCCGGTAACCTGCCAGCCCTGCCGAATAAAAAAAGCCGGAAAAGGTTCACCGGCGCCGCAACCGAGGTCAAGAAGATGACCCGGGTGATCAGGCAGTCTCTTGTAAAAATCGTCAATGACATCTGTCATGTCGAACAAGCCGCGATTTTTTTCGTATGTTTCGGCAAAATGGTCGTAAATTTTTTGCAGGTTATTTTGCATATTCACACTTTTATTAATCGAAAGGGTTGTCTTTGTCAAAATCCGGGGTTAACGCATCGTCGTTAACTTCCTGAACAAAAATATGATCAAAGCCTAACTTCAGCGCATAATCCGTCACTTTTTCATATTCATTTTGGGTGATTCTTCGTCCCAGAATCGGGTGATGACGCACTTTGTCAATCGGCGTGTATTGAGACATCAGACTTAAAAAAACATTCGTGGAGATTTCTTTTTTAAGAAGTCGCAAAACCTCTCTGGAGTTTTCTGTTCTGCCTGGCAGCACGAGATGACGAACAATAATGCCCTTTTGCGCAACGCCGTTTTCCAATTCCAGATCGTCGCCAACCTGGCGCACCATTTCTTTGATCGAATCCAGAGCGAAACGGGGATATCCCAGTGCGGAAGAAAACATCATGCTGTCTTCCTCCAGACCGTATTTAAAGTCGGGCAGAAAGATATCCACCATCCCGTCGAGCAAATGAATAACATCCGGATTTTCATAGCCGCCGCAATTATAAACAAAAGGTACCGTAAGCCCCTGCATGCGTGCCATACAAAGAGCTTCCATGATCAGAGGGGATTGCGATGTCGGAGTGACCGGCTCAACGTTATGACAGCCTTTTTTTTGAAGATCCAGCATGACCCCGGCCAGTTGCAATACGGTCAAACGGCGTCCGTGGGCGCTGTGAGAAATTTGATAGTTCTGGCAATAGATGCATCCCAGATTGCACGACGAAAGAAAAATTGTTCCGGCTCCTCCGGTTCCAGAAAGAGGGGGCTCTTCCCCGTGATGAGCCAATGCGCAATCCATGATGATATCGGCAGGCAGCCGGCAATAACCCGATTCGCCTTTTGTTCGGTCAATCCGGCAGGCGCGCGGACAAAGCGTGCAGGATTTATAAATATCCAGAAATTCCTGAATGATCATAGAAAACCAACTGTTTTACGTTTTACGTGTTACGTTTTAAGCAAAAAAAAGGATAGAGCACGTCAATTACGCTTAACACTTAAAACCTAAAACCTAAAACTTTTCCACGAAATCCCTGATTTTCCCGCTCTCCACCAGTTCCAGGAAATCTTCGCCCAACGGGGCTGAGAGGTGCACTGCATGACGCCATTTTTTAATTCTTGTTTCCGGATCGTCGATAAAAGTTACAAAATCGGTCCGGTCGGGAACCTTCCCACCCGGAAGACTTTCGACAAAACGTGACGATGGAAAAATCATTAATACATTATTCAATGTGTGCGGCTCCGGTGCGCGACGTTTGATATTTTTATCCAGCCAGCCGGGAATGATTCTTTCCTGATGATGAAAGAAAAGAACGATATCATTTTCTTTGACGGCGAACTGGTGTGAAAGGTGATAGTCGATGAGGCCTCCGTCTCGATATATTCCGCGGGGCGCATCATAGATATCGCGAATGCCTTCAATGACCAGCGGGATGGCGCCCGAGGCCAGCACGGCGTATTTGAAGTTTATTTCATTGAGGTGCACATACTTTCCCTGAAATTGGGATTTGAGACAAAATGCAGGCGGTTTGGAAGCGTTGTAAAAAACGATCCTTTCCGCAAATTTATGGATATTGTTACGACTGAATAAATTAAGCATGAAGCATGCGGCCAGTCCTATTTTTTGCAGACCGGTATTTTGAAACGCAACCAGACCGCGCGCGCGGGAGGTAATGACGCTCAAACGATATCTTTTGTTATTCAGAGCAAAAGACAACGCGTCGTCTTCCAGATATTCATTGATTATTTGAGTTATTTTGTCCAATGCCGTCGCGGGGGTGTCATTTCTGGTAAAACGGACATTGATGTAGGCATCCATCAATGTCCGGTAGGATTTGATGGCCTCCGGCTGCAGCCAGGCCGCAAAACGAAAAGCCCCCGCTGAGGAACCTACAAGTTGAACCGGCTTTGAACGGCCCAGGAAACATCCCTGGAGAAGAGTTAAATCGAATCCGCTGGCGACAAGCCAACGGGGGCCGACCGCCGGCCCGAAATAGGTGGAAACAGAATCGAAATTAAAACCGCCGTCTTTGATGATTTGATATATTTTCTGTCCGGCTTTGATGCGTATTCTGCTCATATTCGTGAAACTCCAATTCCGAAAGCATAGCGCAGCGGAATTGGTAAGTTGAACAATCCCGCAAAGCGGAGGGTCCTATCGTACCCGTGATTTATGTTTGGGCAAAGGCCTTGACACGTAAACTTTTGTCTTGTAGATTGACACCTGCAGCCTCTCCGGTTGAAACTGAAAATCATCAGTTTTTTAGATTGCGCTTTGTTTAAGCGGGGCAGTTTTTTATCAATAATAAAAGGGAAAATGCAAGTTTATTTTTAAGGGATGAAGTCGTGGATATAAAAAGTTCTGTACAGCAAATTGCCCGAGAGGCGCAATGGGCGGCAAGAAAACTCTCCCGCGTGACGGAAACGGAAAAAAACAATGCGCTGTTGCGTATGGCGGATGAGTTGGAAAAAAACAGCAGAATGCTTCTGGAAGAAAATTCTAAAGATGTTGCCCGGGCCAGAAAATCAGGCATGACCAAAGCCATGTTGGATCGTCTGACGCTTAAACAGTCAACCATCGAACAGATGGCCAAAGGATTAAAAGAAGTGGCTGTTCTTCCCGATCCTGTGGGCAAGATAACGTCTATGTGGCGCAGGCCCAACGGGCTTCTGGTCGGTCGCATGCGCATCCCTCTGGGCGTTATCGGGATTATTTACGAATCGCGACCCAATGTTACCGTTGATGCCGCGGCATTGTGTCTCAAATCGGGAAACGCCGCCATCCTGCGAGGCGGTTCCGAATCAATTAAATCCAATCTGGCGATTGCGTCCATTCTGCAGAAAGTATTGCGCGAAACATCCATCCCCGTCCATGCGATTCAGGTGATTCCGTTTGTAGACCGGGAAGCTGTTTCGGAAATGCTGCAGCTGGAGGAGTATATTGATTTAATTATTCCCCGCGGCGGAGAAGAATTGATTCGCGCCGTAGTTGCTCAATCCAGGATTCCGGTCATTAAGCACTACAAGGGGGTCTGCCACGTTTTTGTGGATGCGAGCGCCGACATGGATATGGCCGTCAATATTTGTCTCAATGCGAAGACGCAGCGTCCGGGTGTTTGCAATGCTCTGGAAACGCTGCTGGTGCATCAGGATATCGCCGGGACATTTCTGCCGCTGGTGGCAAATAAGCTGAAGAAAGCCGGTGTTGTCATCCGGGGCTGTGAAAAAACAAAATCAATCTTGAAAAAGATTGAAAAGGCCGATGAACAGGACTGGTACGCCGAATATCTTGATTTGATTCTGGCGGTCAAGGTTGTGGCGAATATGGATGAAGCTATCGCCCATATTGAGAAATACGGCTCCTTGCATACGGAATCCATTGTCACGGATGATTACGCCAATTCCCAGCGTTTCCTGAATGAAGTTAATTCTTCAACCGTGCTGGTGAATGCTTCCACGCGTTTCAGCGACGGTTTTGAACTGGGTTTGGGGGCTGAAATCGGTATCTCCACGACCAAGCTGCATGCTTTCGGACCCATGGGGCTGGAAGAGTTGACGACGGCAAAATTCATCATTTACGGTAACGGACAGGTGAGAACATGAGATGGGGGCTTTTGGGAGGAACGTTTGATCCGATTCATTTCGGACACTTGCGCGGCGCGGAAGAAATGCAGGAAATTTTCAATCTGAACCGTATTATTTTTGTGCCGTCGTCAAGACCGCCGCATAAACTGGAAGCGGATATAACGTTGTTTAATCATCGCGAACAAATGATTCGCCTGGCTATTGAGGACAATGTTAATTTCTCTTTTTCGGAAGTGGAGAATTTACGCGCCGGAAAATCTTACTCCGTGGAAACCGTCGAATACATTCTTAACAAATATATGGAAGATCTGGAATTGTATTTTATTGTCGGACAGGATGCTTTTCAGGCGGTAACGACCTGGAAAGACTGGCAGAGGCTCCTGGTGTTGTGTAATTTCGCGGTGATGACCCGTCCCGGTTATGACGATATGCGTCTTGATGAAATCCTGCCGAAAGAATTTGCCGCCCGGTTTACGTATGACAAAAAAATGGACGGGTTCATCGGCCCGACGGGACATGCCATATATTTCCGCCATACGAGTTTTCTGGATATTTCATCATCGCGCATGAGGGACATGGTAAAGAACGGTCAATCCATCAGATATCTAACCCCGAGCAAAGTCCGGCAGTACATCGCCAAGAATGCTTTGTATAAAACACCCTGAAAAGCATTTATGGAATATCAAACGAAATGTAAAATTTATAAGGAGAAGGATATGAATTACAAATATATTGAACTGGAGATAAAAGATTATATCGCGACGGTAACCCTGGCCAGAGAAAAAAGCCTTAATGCTTTAAGCCTCGCGTTTGCCACGGAGATTGCCAATGTATTCGAAGAATTAGCGGCTAAGGATGAAGTACGCGCTGTGATTCTAAAGAGCAAAGCCAGAATTTTTTGCGCCGGTCTGGACTTGAAGGACGCCGCGGGAGGATTTACCGGTACGGCCAGAGGTCCGTTTGATATGATCAAAAAATCGCAACCGTTGTTTGATTGCTGCAATGCCATTGAGGAATGTCCCAAACCGGTCATTGCGGCGGTACACGGCCAGTGCATCGGCGGCGGGCTTCATATTATATCGGCGTGCGACATTCGTCTCTGCACGGAAGACGCCAGTTTCTGCCTCAAGGAACCGAAGATCGGGCTGTGCGCGGATATGGGCGCGCTGCAGCGGCTTCCGCTGGTTATCGGTCAGGGATACGCCCGGGAGATCGCTTTTACCGTGGGTTTCTTTTCCGCGGCGCAGGCCGATAAAATGGGTCTGGTCAATCACGTTTATGCCGATCAGGATGCGCTTTACGCGGCTGCCCGGGAAATGGCCGTGCAAATAACCGAGAATGCTCCCCTGGCGATCGAATGCTCGAAAGAAGTTCTCAATTTCAGCCGCCACACCAGCGTCAGCGAAGGCATGGCTCTGGCGATACAGAAAAATATGTTCCTGTTGACAACGGATGATATTAAAGAAGCCTTTGTTGCTTTTATGGAAAAAAGAAAGCCGGGTTTTCAAGGGAAGTGATAAAATCCGACGCTGCTTTTTGTAAAAAAAAAAAGAGGGATGGTAAAATCCCTCTTTTTTTTACAATCTTAAAAATTTCTTAATCTTTGTACATGCTTTCGATATCGTCCTTGAATTTCTCAAAAACTATTCTGCGTTTCAATTTCAGCGTAGGAGTCAGTTCGCCTGTCTCGACGCTGAATGGCTTGTCCAGCACCTTGTAGTACTTGATCTGTTCATAACGGGGCAGTGTTTCGTTAACCTCGTCGATCTGTTTTTTAATCAATTCCTTGATCTTGTCGTTTTCAATCATTTCCTTATCCGAACCTTGCGGAATACCGTTATGTTTGGCAAAACGGTGCAGTTCCTGAAAATCCGGAACGATCAGCGCGGATAAATATTTTCTGGCGTCTCCAATGAGGCAGCACTGATCCAAAAAAGGCTTGGCCGTCACCGCCAGTTCGATGGGATGAGGGGCCACATTCTTACCGCCGGACGTGACGAAAAGTTCCTTCTTGCGGTCGGTGATGGTCAGGAATCCGTCCTTGTCGAATTCGCCGATGTCTCCGGTCTTGAACCATCCGTCATCGGTGAAAGCTTCCTTTGTCGCATCCGGCAGATTCCAGTATCCTCTGAATACCTGGGGGCCCTTGACCAGAATCTCGCCGTCTTCCGCTATTTTTTCTTCCGTCCACAGGGCCGGCCTTCCGACGGTTCCCGGCTTGATCTGCAGCTTATGAGCGATCGTGTTGTATGCCAGGGAAAGCTGCAGCGCCCGTATGGGATTAGTATAAGGTGACAAGCCCCGTGCCTGTTTGGTGACCATCAGGTCAACCGTCAGGTCGATCATCTTGTTCTGGAACCAGTTGGCCTTGCTGACATCGAAGCTGCCGGAAAATTCAGGTTCGTTGAAATTGATGACCGGCGATGTTTCCGTCAATCCGTAACCTTCGGCCAGCTGAATACCCAGCGACCGTATGAACACATTAACCTCTTTGGAAAGTTTCCCGCCGCCCGATATGCCCAGCACAACATGATCCAGGCCGGCCGTCTTTTTAATGGTGTTGAAAACAAGGATATTGGCTACAGCGAACTGCAGCAAATCGAGAAAACCCATTCGGGTCGCGGTGGCCATCGCGTTGCAATATTTCTCGCCAAGTTTATTGGCCCAGTTGAAAATGGACTGAGTGGTTTTGCTCTGACGGGAAACGATAGATCTCGTCGTGTCGTATATTTTTTCCCATAATCGGGGAATGCTGATGATAACATTCGGCCTTATTTCCAGCATATTCTTCGGGATTTTTTCGAAATTTTCGGCAAAGACAAGAATGCCGCCCTGCTGAAGAGCTCCCACGTGATAGTCACTTGTCCGGCCGAAAACGTGGCACATCGGCAGATGGACAAGAAACGTCAAATGAAGTCCCAACTCCCGCTGACGTTTCAAAAGCGTGGAATTGGAGGCCTGATGCAGATTCGCAATCCAGTTCTTTTGCGTAAGAATGGCGCCTTTTTGCTTGCCGGTCGTTCCCGACGTGTAAATGATCGAAGCGTCATCTTCGGGTTTTACGCTGTTGATATTCTTTTCGATTTCTTCGTCGCTGACTTTTCCCTTACCAAGAGCAATGACTTCATCGAAGGTATAAACACCCTCCGGTTTTGCTCCTTCCCAAGTGCACATTACGATAATTTTTTCAATGGGAACGCCCTGTGCTTTTGCCTTAAGGGCCATTTCTCCGCGCACCTGGTTGGAAGCGATGACAATCTTGGAACCGCTATCCGAGGTCATATACCCTAATTCGTCAACGGTTAAGGTAGGATACAAAGGAACGCCTACGGCGCAACACGCCTGAATGGCCTGATCGGCAATGATCCATCTCGGTCTGCTTTCCGAAAAAATGACGATTCGGTCGCCTTTCTTTAAACCTAAAACGATCAGGCCTTTCGCCAGCCCGATCGCTTCATCGCGTGTTTCTTTCCATGTTCGCGAATGCCACTGATTGCTTGGATTTCCCTCCTTGTCGAACTTTGCCCGGAGAAGCTCAACCTGATCTCCATAACGCAATGCCTGATTGTGAAATATACCGCATAAAGTGTCTGTCCTATAAGCCATAACTATATTCTCCCCCCTTGAATATTTTTTTGGTAACTATCGCGAGCAAATAGTTTTTTTCTTTATTGGGTTTTTGATTCGTGGTGCGTTTTCATACGCCTTTTCTCATGCAAAAATCAAGTTTAAAGTTTCTCATAATCGTCAGGCCCCGGTTCAGCATTTTTCTTTTTGTAAAGAAAACGTTCCAGAAATCGATTATAAACCGTCCAGCCCGAATCGTTATCTGAAGCATTGTTCATGAAAGTTTGAAAAGCGTTAAACTTGGCATCGAGGTCGTCGATATGATGGACGACCAGAGCTTCCAGTGTTTTCGGACGCTTGGGGGACCCGAATTCGAATTCTCCGTGATGACTCAAAATAATATGTCGCAATTCCAACGCCAGCTGTTGCGGGAAATTATTGATGCCGGCGATTTTTTTATTGATCATTTCCACTCCCATGACGATGTGTCCGATCAGTCTTCCCTCATCACTGTAATCAATCAGACTATTGTATGAAAATTCGTAAATTTTACCGATATCATGAAGAATTCCTCCGGTAATCAGCATGTCTTTATCCAGGGCGGGATAATGGGCGGAGACCTTTTCCAGAAGACGCACCACCGAAAGCGTGTGTTCCAGAAGGCCGCCGAGATAGATATGATGGAATCCTTTGGCGGCAGGGGCTCTCTGAAACAGAGACGCTGTTTCTCCATCCTGAAAGAAAGCGTTCAACAACTCTTTTAAAAATTGATCATTCACGTTTTCAACGTAGCCGAACAGCGCCGAGAACATCTCCCCGACATCGGCCTTGACGGCGGGCAGATAGTCGGCGGGATCAATATCCTCCCGGGGAATATTTCTGATCGTGCTGATGGAAATTTGAACAGAATTTTTGTAACTGGCAGCCCTTCCTTCAATGAAAATGATGTCCCCTTTTTTAAATATTTTATCCAGTTCTACGGCGTTTTCCCAAACCTTGCTTTCGATTTCGCCTGTTCTGTCTTTTAACTTTACGGTCAGGTACGGAGAGCCTTTCTGCGAAAAAGCCATGTTTTTTTCGATGACCAGAAAGGAATCAGCGACCTTGTCTCCCTGCCTGATATTTTTCAGATAAATTTCTTTCATCGTCAAATCATCACCCGCCTTTCCTGAGAGTAAATATTCATTTTACCTTTGCGAACATAACCGATTAGCGCCATATTGGCCTTGCGCGCCAGTGTGACGGCATTGGCCGTGGGCACCGAATGCGAAATAATTACCGGGATACCCATATTCCATACTTTATAAATGATTTCTGAAGAGATTCTTCCCGTGGTTAAAATGATCGCTTTGTGGGGATCGATTTTTTTCAAAACGGCATATCCTGCCAGCATATCAATCGTGTTGTGACGCCCGATGTCTTCACGCAGAGCTGTCATTTGTCCTTTCAGGGCCAGCGCGGAACAATGTGTGCCTCCTGTTTGGTTGTGAATCATCGAACCGTTCAGCAGATCATCCATCAGTTTCAGGACAATCTCTGTTGTGATCTTAAACCCGGCCGGAAAGTTCAAAGGCGTCAGTGAATCGAAATGGGTTCTGCCACGCGCGCCACTGGAGGCGATATTTTTTACAGATGTCTCGGGTAAGTTTTCATTTTTTTTCAGAATGACATTGACTCTGTTTTTATGGACTTCTATTTTTTTAATCTCTTCTTTGCGGAAAATGATTTTTTCAGATCTTAAGAACCCTGTGACCAATTCCTCCAGATGAATGCCTGCGCAGGCAATGTTGGCCAATGGTTTCCCATTGACCCGAACGTTCAAAATCACTTCCCGGATCACTTTTATGGATGATTTCGAAACGGAAGAAAGATCACCGGAAAATATTTTAATTGTTTTTATGATTTTTCCGGACTCTTTCATGTCTTTTCCCTTAAAACACGATGATCTCCCACTCTGACGGTCAGTTTATCCATGTCGAAGTATTCCATTAATGGAATGATATATTTGCGGGAAAGGCCGGTTAAATCTTTAAAACTTGCGGGGGTTGCCTTGCCTTCTTTTATCAGCATGGCTTTGTAGCTATTTCGCAATTCGTTCAGACATGCGCCGGAAAAGCAAAGCTCCTCGTTTATTTTTATCAGTTCTCCTTCTTTGAGCATCAGACTGATGATGCTTCGCGCCTTGTTTTTCCGGTCGCCGAATTTATTGATGACGTCTGTAAGAAACGGTGGCGTCAGACTGGATTCCCGGTAAATTCCGGCAATTTCCCGGCGTAAAGAATCCAAATCACCGGCCAGTTCCACCTGATGTTTGGTCGAACGCACCGTCTCTTTATCGCTGACGACCACTCCTTTCTTATTCAGCGAGTTCAAAACCATATTGAAAAGTTTCGGCGCGACATCGTTTCCGACAGAAACCTTCAGCTCTTCCTTGGAGACACCTTCCTTCAGGGGATTCTTCTTATGATAATCAGTGATATGGCCAACAATAATTTCTTCAAGTTGATTGAAAAAGCGTGCGGAAATGACCGTCGTATCATCGCTGTCCAGCAAAAAAGCCGTCCTGTCGGAAAATAAAGTGTCCAACGTGTCTTTTATCTTCTTTGCTTTCATCCCGAGTCTGAAGGCCATGTTCTGAAGGTTGATGCCCGTAAAACCGTTTCTTTCCAGCATGACGGAAATTTTTTCCGACAAGGTCCCTTTTTGCAATAAATTTAAGTCGTCGATAATTTTCCGGTTAAGTCTTTTGTGCTTTTTAGGGAGAGGATCGATGACCTGGCCGCCACCGATTGTTGTGACCGGTGAATAGCTGCGCAAAACGAAGTGATCCCCGGCAACCACAACATCTTTTTCGGAAAGCACAAGCTGAGCAAATCCTTTTTGTCCGGGCGCGAGTTCATCTTTTTCCAAGAGAATGATCCGGGAAATAATTTCACTGGTTCCCGTATGCAGTCGAACCAGCGAACGGTTTTTCAGATTTTTGGTATTGGACGGGAGATATTCAACAAACACATCCAGCCGCCGGGTAGGCCGGACGCTGCGCGGACGCACGAGAACATTCCCCCGTTCGACGAGAGTTTTTTCAATGCCCTGTAAATTGATTGCCGTGCGCTGGCCGGTCCACGCTTCTTCCACCGGCTGATTATGCACCTGAATGCCTCTGATCCGGGCGGAAATATTTTCGGGAAGGATTTGAACTTCCTCGCCTGTTTTAATGTGGTCGGAAACCAGTGTGCCGGTTACAATGGTGCCGAAACCCTTCATGGTAAAAACACGGTCCACGGGCAGCCGAAAGATTCCGTCATCGGTTTTTTCGGCAATTTTGCCGATGGTCGTATCCAGCGCCTGAATCAGTTCAGATAAGCCCTCCCGTTTCACGGCGGAAACGGGTATGACCGGTGCGCTTTCCAGAAACGTTCCTTTGAAGAAATCATTGATTTCCGACTGAACGAGCACAAGCCAGTCTTGATCGACAAGATCCGTCTTGGTCAGGGCAATGATACCCTGAGATATCCCCAGTAAAGAACAGATGTGCAAATGTTCCTTGGTCTGGGGCATGATTCCCTCGTCTGCGGCGATAACCAGGAGAACCACGTCAATGCCTGCTGCGCCGGAGACCATGTGCTTAATGAATTTTTCATGTCCGGGAACATCCACAATGCCGAGTGTCTGGCCGGAAGGAAGGGTTAGAGAAGCGAATCCGAGTTCTATGGTAATGCCTCTTTGTTTTTCTTCTTTAAGACGGTCTGTATCAACACCCGTCAAGGCTTTAATCAAAGCCGTTTTCCCGTGGTCAACGTGACCGGCAGTGCCCAAAACAAAATGTTTCATTTTTTAATCCTGATTATCTGGAAGCGAAAAATAACAAACTCTTCATTTTTTAACAAGTTTATATTTCGTGAAATTAAAAATAAAAAATTCCCGTGTTCAAAAAATCCCGACAAATTAATTCTTGAAAATGCAGGGTGGAATTGTTACAAAACAAACAATAAAGAGGTGTCTCTTGCGTATACTTGGCCTTGATTACGGTGAAAAACGAATAGGAACAGCCATCTGCGATGAACTGGGTCTAACAGCTCAGGGATTGCCCACGATAATAAGAAAAAGCAAAAAGCACGATTGGGAAATTTTAGAAAATCTGGTCCGGAATTATAACGTTGAAAAAATCTTAATCGGCTATCCCGTGAAGTTAGACGGTTCGGAAGGTGTCCAGTGCGAAAAGGTAAATCGTTTTTCTGTGTTGCTGGAAAGAACTTTTGACTTACCCGTCATGAAATGGCCGGAAACGATGTCCACAAAGGAAGCTGAAGAAATTCTCATCAACTCGGGTGTTCGCTGGGAAAAAAGAAAAAAAATGGTTGATAAACTGGCGGCCTGTCTTATTCTTCAGAGCTATCTGGATTCTGTTGCCAAATAATGATGAAAAAATCCGACAAACAAAATGTTTCGAAAACAGCAAAAAAACCGACTCTCGCTACCGGATCGCAAAAATGAAAAATTTCTGGAAGAGCAAATCCAGTGAAACGCTTATCTGGCTGAAAAATTTATTTTCCGGCAGAAAATTAATCCGCCGCGTTGTTTTGTACTGTGCCGCCTTATTTTTTGTATTTTTCATTCTGTTGTTGAATTATTCATTCAGTCCCATAGACATCAAAAATAAGACGGTCGTTATTGATATTCCGACCGGTTCCAGCTTTTTGGAAGTTACCGAATTACTGAAAAAAGAAGGATTAATTCAAAACCGTTTTTTCTTTTATAGCCTGGCAGCCATTAAGAGAGCCAGTCGTCATATCCGTGCCGGTGAATATGAAATCAATACATTGATCAGCCCCGTTACCATGCTCAACAAACTCATGCATGGTGAGGTAAAAATCTATAAAGTTGTGATTCGTGAAGACTTGTCTCTGCGGGATATCGCCGTCATTCTGGACAAGGACAAACTCATTAATAAAGAAATATTTTTTGAACTGGCAAGAGACAAAGAATTTCTGCAATCTTTGAACATTGAAGCGGAATCCATTGAGGGATATCTTTTCCCCGATACTTACTATTTTAACCGATCCATGAATACTCGCCGAATCATGAAAAAGATGGTTGACACATTCTGGGAAAAAGTTACTCCGTCAATGATTCAGCGGTCGAATCATATGGGATTAAATGTGCATAAATTAGTGACTCTGGCCTCCATCATTGGCAAGGAGTCCGGCGACAATGCCGAGAAGCCTTTTGTTGCTGCTGTATTTTACAACAGGTTAAAGAAGGGAATGCGTCTGCAAAGCGACCCGACGGCAGTTTATGATATGGACGACTTCGACGGAAAGGTTTTGCGCAGTCATTTGAAGAGGCATTCGCCGTACAATACGTACCTGATAAAAGGATTGCCTCCCGGACCAATAGCCAATCCCGGTTTAGCGTCCCTCAAAGCAACACTGTTCCCCGCGCCGGTTGATTATCTTTATTTTGTATCCCAAAATGACGGCACACACTTTTTTTCCAGTTCTCTGACAGAACATAACCAGGCGGTCAGTCGTTATGTTTATCTAAAAAACCAACAAAAACAAGATATTAAAGATGAATCCCTGGATGACGATAATTAAAATAAATATCCCATCTTTTATGTAAAAATTCCTTCTTGCTTTAATTTTTCCCGATCAAAATAATTGCCAGCTCAATTTCACCAATTTCTCCTGTAATTTTAAGCTATTTTATTTAAAAAAAAGTTTAATTTTTTGCTTGACAAAGGCACATGGCGTCTCTATAGTTTCCACGTGGAGTAAAGTGGCTTATCGTGGAGGGAAGTGATGTCTGCTTTTAGGGGACAATATCATCATGCGATTGATGAAAAGGGAAGAATAATCTTCCCGTCAAAGTTTCGTGAAATATTTGCCGAAGAGTATGACAACCGGATGGTGATAACCAACTGGGATCAGTATTTGATGGTTTTTCCTTACGACGAATGGCTGATTATTGAAGAGAAAGTAGCCCATCAATCCAAGTTGCGCAAAGAAGTTAGATCATTCCAGCGTTTCTTTATGTCTGGTGCTGTTGATTGCAATATCGACGGGCAGGGGCGTGTGCTTATCCCCCCGACTTTGCGCGAGTATGCTCAACTGGAGAAAGATATTGTTCTGGTCGGCATGTTGAAGAACATTGAAATCTGGTCGAAAGATCGTTTCGAGACAGGACAGCAACAGGCCGCCGGTGAAATTGACAAATACGCTGACTTCATAGCTGATCTGGGAATTTAAACGATGATTACCGTGTTCTATCACGAGCCGGTAATGCTTAAAGAAGTTACGGATTCGCTTTTGGTCAGCAGGAATGGCGTTTACGTGGACTGCACCGTGGGAGGGGCGGGCCATGCTTATGAGATACTGAAGAAGACGGACGCTTTTTTGATCGGGATTGATTGTGATGAAGAAGCTCTGCACTTTGCGGGAAAAAGACTGAAGGAATTCGGTTCTCGTAAAGTTTTAATAAAAGAAAATTTTGTTAATTTAAATAATATACTGAAAAATTTAAATATAAAAAAAGTTGACGGCGTTCTTCTGGATCTGGGCGTTTCATCCCGTCAGCTTGATGCGGTAAGCAGAGGTTTCAGTTTCAGCCAACAGGCGCCGCTCGATATGCGCATGGACCGCAGTTTGAAGTTGAGTGCTTACGATATTGTCAACCGCTATGCGCAGGATGAACTGGAAAAAATTATCAGATTGTATGGAGAGGAAAAAATGGCCGCGAGAATAGCCAGGGCAATATCACAGAAAAGGCGGGAATCTCCTATTGAAACGACAACGCAATTGGCGGCGATTGCTGCTTCCTGCATGCCCGCAAAATTAAAATGGCAGAAAATTCATCCCGCCACGAGAACGTTTCAGGCCATACGCATTGCAGTCAATCACGAATTGGATAACATCAAACCGGCCATAGACGCCGCCGCCGATGTTTTAAATCCCGGAGGCCGGCTTTGTGTCATCTCTTTCCATTCACTGGAGGACCGGATTGTCAAACGTGAGATTAGAGATCTGGAGGGAGGATGTGTGTGTCCGCCGGATATTCCGGTTTGCATTTGTCGCCGGGAAGCAAAGCTGAAAAATTTAACCAGGAAAGCTGTTACACCCACGGCAGAAGAAATTGAAAACAATCCGCGGGCACGCAGCGCCAAATTAAGAGTAGCCGGAAGAATTTGATATGGCCCAATCAGCTCAATCCGCAGAAGCCAGAGTTGTTTCTCCTTTGGGAGAAGCCGAGGGATCTTCTTTCGGAATAAAATATCCGACCTTTATTGTTTTTGCGATTGTGCTGATGTTTGTGTTTGTTGCCTATGTCGGGTCCCATATTCGCATGACGGAACTGGAATACAGTATTGCCGCTGAGATCAATACCCAGGAAAAAATACTGGAGGAACAAAAAAAGCTGAAACTGGAATATGCGATGCTCAAGTCACCTCAGCGCATCGAAAATATCGTCCGAAACAAGCTGCAAATGTCCTATCCTGATAATGAACAGGTCATTGTTTTAAGAAAATCGGGGAATTGACATGGCGGTGGAATCGAAAAAAAGACTGAAACTCAGAATCATCATGATTTTCATGCTTTTTTTCGTTTTATTTGTTGCCTTGATATCTCGTGCATTTCAACTGCAGGTTTTGTCGGGGCAGAAGTTGAAAAAATTAGCGACAAGGCAACATACTACCGTTCTGAATTTACAGCCGGAAAGAGGAATCATCTATGACCGTAACGGGGAAAAACTGGCTATTTCCATCATGGCTGATTCCGTTTGCGCCGATCCCTCCAAAATAGTTGATCCTGCCAAAGCATCCAAAGAGATAGCGGACATCCTCAATTTGGACCATCAGGCTGTTTACAAGAAACTATCCGCTCCCAGGAGTTTCTGCTGGCTGGCAAGAAGAATTTCTCCGGAACAGACAGCCGCTGTCGTGCATGCGGACATCGATGGCGTTTTTCTGGTCAAGGAGCCTAAACGGTTTTATCCCAATGGAGAACTCGCTGCGCATTTGCTGGGGTTTGTCGGACTGGATGCTTCGGGTCTGGAAGGTCTGGAAAAAAAGTATAACGACGCTTTGATGGGCAGACCGGAAAAACTCGCCTGGGCGAGAGACGCCAAAGGTAAAAAGCTTTTTCTCCGGGTGGAAAATACCGAGGCCAAGACACGGGACAATGTCAATCTTGTTTTGACGATTGACAACAGAATTCAATATCTCGTGGAAACCCAGTTGAAAGAAGCGGTGATCGACAAGGGGGCAAAAGGAGGGTTGGCCATCGTCATGGATCCCAAGACGGGTGAAATTCTGGCTCTGGCCAACCAGCTGGGATTTAATCCGAATAACATTGAAGGGCTTAAACCGGAACGATGGCGAAACCGCGCGATAACCGATTATTATGATCCGGGTTCGACCTTTAAGCCTTTTTTAGTAGCTGCGGCGCTGGAAGAAAAAATTATCAGGGAGAATGACAGATTTTTCTGTGAAAATGGAAATTATAAGATAGCCGATCGCGTCATTCATGAAGCTCAGAGAAAGCGTCACGGCATGTTAACGGTCAGGGAGATATTAAAATATTCGAGCAACATCGGTTCCGCGAAAATTGCCCAGAAGATGGGCAAAGAGAAATTTTACAATTATATTCAAAAATTCGGTTTTGGATCGAAGACAGGCATCGATTTGCCGGGAGAATCCGCCGGGCTGGTCAGACCGGTTCAAGACTGGGTCAAAGTTGATACGGCGATGATCGCTTTTGGCCAGGGGATTTCTGTGACAGCAATGCAGTTGATTACCGCGGTTTCCGCCATTGCAAACGATGGGGTTTTGATGAAGCCCTACATGGTGCGCGGCATCGCTGATCAGGATAACCGGCTGATCAAACTTTACACGCCGACGGTTGTACACAGGGTGATCTCTCCGGATGTGGCCAGGCGCCTCACGAAAATGCTGACGGATGTCGTCAGCGCCGAGGATGGCACCGGCAAAAACGCCAAAATTGTCAATGTCTCCGTCGCCGGCAAAACAGGAACATCTCAGAAATTCGATGCGGCCCGCGGTGTATATTCATCGGAAAAAGTCCGCACATCGTTCATGGGTTTTTTCCCGGCCGAAAATCCGCAGGTGGCCATTCTGGTCATTCTTGACGAGCCTCAAAGAGATAAATGGGGCGGTGTTGCATCCGCTCCGGTATTCAAAAAAATATCAGAGCAAATATTGAATTGTTTTAAAACAAATATTCGGGAAACGCCTGTTTTCGAAAAAGAAAAAACAGATAAAGTGCAGCTTGTCTCAGCCGAGCAAACACTGACCCCTCAGATTGCCGGTGAACATGATGAATCGTCCATGCCTGATTTCCTGGGGATGACGATCCGAGAAGCGATGAAAAAAGCAAAAGCCAGGTCCATAGAACTTAAGGTATCAGGCAACGGATGGGCCGTGCGTCAATATCCGGAAGCGCAAACGCCCCTGGGAGACGAGCGTGTGTGCCAGGTTGTTTTTGATTTGAACAATTGAGGTTGGAATGAAACTGTCTCAACTCATTGAAGGATTGAATATCATAACTATTTCGGGAGGGACTTCCGGAGAAGTTTCCTCTTTGTGTTTTTCAGCGAATCGGTGCGAGGCGCAATCGCTTTTCGTTGCCATTCCAGGATTAAAAAATGACGGTCATGATTTCATTGATGAGGCCATATCCCGCGGTGCTCAATATATTGTGTATGAGAAGGACAGAAAAATTCCATCGTCCGTCACGGCCATCAAGGTTTCCGGCAGCCGCCGTGCTTTGGGAATATTATCCAGGAATTATTTCGGTCATCCGTCTGCCAGCCTGACGCTGATTGCCGTGATGGGAACAAACGGCAAGACAACGATCTCCTATCTCCTGGAGTCCATATTCAAAGAAGCCGGCCTGAAATGCGGTGTATTGGGAACCGTGAATTATCGTTACAATGATAAGGTCTATGATGCTCCTAACACGACTCCGGAATCCTATGAAATGCAGAGAATCCTGCGCGCCATGGCTGATGATGGTGTTACACATGTCGTGGCCGAGGTGTCGTCACACGCCGTTGACCTCAAAAGGGTTGATGACTGCGATTTTGATCTCGGCATTTTTACCAATCTTACCCGCGATCATCTTGATTATCATGTGACGATGGAAAATTATTATCAGGCCAAGAAAAGATTTTTCGCCGAAATTCTGCCCGGAAGCAGAAAAGTCCATGCGCAAAAGATGGTTGTGAATGCCGATGATGAATATGGCCGGCGGATTCTACGGGAGGTTTCTCTCCCGGCGGTGACTTACGGAATAGAAAGAGACTGTGCCATCAGATCCTCCGTCTATGATTTATCGTTGAACGGGATAACCGCGGAAATCAATCTGGCCGGAACGCGTTTTCCCGTCACGTCACCCCTGATCGGCAAATTTAATCTCTACAATATTTTAGCCGCTGCCGGAGCGGCTTTTATTTTACACATTCCGGCTCCGGTGATCAAAAAAGGAGTAGAAAGCTTATCCCATGTTCCGGGCAGATTGGAGTCGGTGACCTCGGCCGAAGACTTCAACGTCTTTGTTGACTATGCTCATACGGATGACGCTTTGAGGCGTGTTCTGCAGAATTTGTCCGAACTCAAGAAAAACAAAATAATAACCGTTTTCGGGTGCGGAGGGAACCGGGACAGAGGCAAACGACCTTTAATGGGAGAAGCCGCCACCCGTTTCAGCGATGTGACCATTATAACGTCCGATAATCCGCGTCAGGAAGATCCAATGGATATTATTTCTGAAATAGAGACGGGTATCGACGGAAGAGACGTTAAGAAAAATGAACCGGATAACCTGAAAATAAACGACGGCGGCCGTATTTATACGGTCATTCCCGAAAGGAAAAAGGCTATTGAGGCCGCTATCAACGCCGCCGGTAAAGCGGACATCGTTTTAATCGCCGGCAAAGGCCATGAAGACTATCAGATTCTGGGTACGGAAAAGACGCCGTTTGATGATTGTATTGTTGCAAGACAGATTTTAAAATCCAGGAGCCAGTTGAAATAAATCGATGAAGCATGAATCGCCTGTCCTGTCATTGAGTGACGTATTGAAAGCGTCTTCCGGAAAACTGATTTCCGGACCGGCGGAGACTGTTTTTCACGGGGTCTCCACGGATTCCCGTTCGATAAACAAGGGCAATCTTTTCATCGCGCTGAAGGGCGATAATTTCGACGGTCATGACTATGCCGATGCGGCCTTCAGACAGGGCGCCGCCGGAATCCTGGCGCAGGACGGGGATAAAATGAGTCGGCTTAAAGCCGACAAGAAAAATGCGGTAATTTTGGTGGACGATACATTGTTCGCGCTGGGAGAGATCGCTCATGGCTGGAGACAGAAATTTTCCATTCCGGTCATAGGCTTGACGGGATCTTCCGGGAAGACGACAACCAAGGAAATGATTGCTTCAATTCTGGGCCGGGGAAAAAACATATTAAAGACCGAAGGAAATCTGAATAATCTGATCGGACTGCCGCAGACGATATTTCGTCTCAACGAGGGACATGAATTGATGCTTCTGGAGATGGGGACGAATACCCGGGGAGAAATAAAACGGCTCACTCGGATTGCCGATCCCGACATTGGCTTGATTACCAATATAGGACCGGCTCATTTGGAAGGCTTCGGTTCCATGGAGGCTGTCCGGGAAGAAAAAGGCGATCTGTTTCTGAATATGAAATCGTCAGGAATAGCCGTAGTCAATCTGGACGACGAAGCTGTCGTCTTTACCGCCGACAAGTGGCGAGGCGGCAAGGTAACGTTCAGCATGAGTCCCAACGCGGACGTTACCGTGAATGATATAGAAAGAAATGGCGTCAGGGGAATCCGTTTTAATCTGGTCATCAGGGGTGTCGCGCAAAAAGTAGAAATGAAAATTACCGGACTTCATCATATGTACAATGCCATGGCCGCTGCATCGGTGTCTGTTGCCGTCGGGATGGATTCTAAAGCCATCATGGACGGCCTCTCGGCTTTCCGTCCGTTCAGCGGGCGTATGGAAGTCAGCAGGCTCCGTAACGGAGCGTTCCTCCTGGATGATTCGTATAACGCGAATCCCGCTTCGGTTCGGGAAGCGTTGATGACCTTGAAAGATTTGAAGGCCGGTCACAGTGCCTATGTTTTTCTGGGAGACATGCTGGAACTGGGTGAACAGGCCGATGAAATGCATCGCCGGATAGGCATGCTGATTGCCACCATCGGGGTGAATGCCCTGTTCCTCCGGGGAGATTTTTCCAGGATTACCGCCACGGGAGCAATGGAGGGTGGAATGGCTCCTGAGAATATTTTCTATTTATCCGATGAAGAAAGCGGATCTGATTATTTGAAGAATCATTTGAAAAAAGGAGATTGGATTCTGGTGAAAGGATCCCGTCGGATGAAGATGGAAAAAATCGCAGCGCAGATAGTTGAAGATTTCGGCCGGGAAAAAATGAACGGGGATAGTAAAACGATGAACAAACCGGAGGTAAATTAAATTGATTTACCATTTATTGTATCCGTTGCATACGACGATTTCGTTCTTTAACGTTTTTCGATATATCACGTTCCGGACGATTTTCGCTTCCATCACGGCTCTTTTGATTTGTTTGATTTTGGGGAAATGGATGATTCAGAAGCTGCAGGATATGCAGATTGGTCAGCAGGTCAGAGATGATGGACCGCAAAGTCATCTGGTGAAGAAAGGCACTCCCACCATGGGAGGCATGTTAATTATCCTGGCGGTCGTTGTCTCCACGTTGCTCTGGACGAATCTGGCGGACGTATATGTCTGGCTGATACTCATGGTGACGCTTGGCTTCGGTTTGATCGGTTTTGTTGACGATTACAGCAAACTGGCCGGCAAGAGTTCCCGGGGGATTTCCGGGAAGACAAGACTGGCGGCCGAGATTATTATTGCTCTGTTTGTCAGTGTGATTCTTTATTTGAAACCCGGTTTTAACGCACAGATAACGATTCCTTTTTTCAAAACGGTATTGCCTAACCTCGGTTGGGGCTATGTTCTGCTTTCGACCTTTATTATTGTCGGCGCGGCCAATGCCGTAAATTTGACAGATGGTCTGGACGGTCTGGCCATCGGTCCGGTCGTGATCTGTTTTGCCACCTATATCCTTTTTGCCTATTTTGCCGGAAATATAAAGACCTCTTCTTATCTGCAGATTGTCCATGTTTCCGGAGCGGGGGAACTGGCGGTATTTGCCGGAGCGATTGTCGGCGCGGGGCTCGGATTTTTGTGGTTTAACGCTTATCCAGCGGAAGTGTTCATGGGTGATGTCGGTTCTCTGTCTCTGGGCGGCGCGTTGGGCACGATAGCGGTAATTACCAAGCAGGAAATCCTGCTGGCCATTGTCGGCGGGATATTTGTTGTGGAAACCTTCTCGGTCATTTTTCAGGTTGGTTATTTCAAAATGACCGGAGGGAAACGGATTTTAAAAATGGCGCCTCTGCATCATCACTTCGAATTGAAGGGATGGGCGGAGCCGAAAGTCATTGTCAGGTTCTGGATCATTTCCATTTTGCTGGCGTTAATGGCCATCAGCACATTGAAATTGCGTTAGAGGGAAAATGGATTTTAACGGTAAAAAAATTGTCGTCATCGGCATGGGCAAAACAGGCGTGGCCGTCGCCCGGTTTCTGGGGAAAAAGGGCGCCCGGATCGTGGTGACTGATGAAAAATCACCGGACCATTGGGATGGCGGATTTAAGCAAATTGCCGGTGAGCCATGGCTGGAAGTCGGCGAATATAACAGCGTGGACGTTTTAAAAGATGTGGATATGGTTATTCCTTCTCCCGGCATTCCTCCCGGTAATCCTTTGCTGGTGGAGGCTTTAAAGAAGAACATCGCCGTCATCAGTGAAATTGAGCTAGCCTACCGGTTTATCAGAGTTCCAATCATCGCAGTAACGGGCACCAACGGTAAAACGACGACCACCACCTTGCTGGGTGAAATTTTGCAGACGTCGGGGAAGAAAGTTTTTGTCGGCGGAAATATCGGCAATCCGTTGATTGAATATGCAGATAAAAATCAGGATGCCGATTTTATCGTGGCTGAAATCAGCAGTTTTCAACTGCAGTGGATCGATCAATTCCGGCCCTTCATTGCCGTTCTTTTGAATATCACCAGCGATCATGTCAATTATCACGGGTCTTTTGCCGAGTATCGCCGCATCAAAGCCCGAATCTTTGCCAATCAGACCGGAAAGGATTTCGCGATCCTGAATGCCGAAGACGATGAACAAAAGAAGATCGAAGGGAACATAAGGGCGCGTGTTGTCGGATTCAGTTCAAAGCATGTTCTGCCCTCAGGAATATTTGTTAACGAAGAGGATATTGTTTTGAACCTGCCAGAAATGAAAGAGGAGAAATATCCTTTGAACATGATCAACATTCCCGGCTTGCACAATGTGGAGAATGTGATGGCGGCGGTTTTAGCGGCTCGCTTCTGCGGATGTGATCCGTCGGATATTATCCGGGCTGTCGAAAAATTCCGGGGGTTGCGGCACAGAATTGAATTTGTGGCCGAGAAGCATTCCATCACGTTCTTCGATGATTCCAAGGGCACGAATGTCGGATCAGTTTTACGAGCATTGGAGACATTTTCTCAACCCGTGATTTTGCTGCTGGGCGGCCGCGATAAAGACGGGGATTTCGAAAATTTGCAGCCGGTGCTGGCCACGAAAGCTAAAAAAATTATTTTATTCGGAGAGGCTCGTGATCGGATTGCCTCGCTGATCGGCCAACATGTTCCGGTCATCAAAAAAACAAAATTGCAGGAAGCCGTGGAAGTTGCGTATCAGGAAGCCGTGCCCGGCGACGTCGTGTTATTATCGCCGGGTTGTGCCAGTTTTGATGAATTTGCCAATTATAAAGAACGAGGTAATTTCTTTAGAAAAGTGGTGGAAAATCTGTAAATGGAAACCGCGTACAAAAAAGAAGACAATTATCCCGATTTTATTCTGCTGCTGGTCACGCTGCTGCTGGCGGTGGTGGGAACCGCCATGATTTATTCCTCCAGTTCCATCATTGCGCTGGAGAAGTTCAACGATGGCCAGTATTTTTTAAAGAAACAGCTCGTTTTTGTGTTTCTGGGATTCACGATTATGATCGTGATGACAAAAGTACCGTATACGCATTTAAGAAAAATTGCCTATCCGGGAATGCTGCTGTGCCTGCTGTTACTGTCCCTGTTGTTTGTACCGGGCATCGGCATGCGGAGGGGAGGCGCCACCCGCTGGCTGAATCTGGGGGGCTTTTCCTTTCAAGTGACGGAGATGGTTAAAATCATGATCGTAATTTTTCTGTCGCATTTGCTGACACGGAAAGCTTTTCAGATAACGAATTTTACCAAAGGCGTGCTGGTTCCCCTGGCTTCTACCGCCGTGGTGATGCTGCTCGTTTTACTGGAGCCTGATTTCGGAACAACGGCGATTATCGCGACCATCATGCTCCTCATGCTGTGCATCGCGGGAGCGCAGATCAGGCATCTTATGTTTCTGATCGCGGGATTCATCCCCCTGGGCATTGCGCTGATTCTGTATAAGGGATACCGGCTGACGCGACTGACTGCTTTTCTGGATCCCTGGAAAGATGCGGATAATACGGGTTTTCAGATCATTCAATCGCTGATTTCTTTCGGCTCCGGCGGGACATTCGGCGTGGGCATTGGCGACGGCATGCAAAAACTATTTTACCTGCCGGAACCGCACACGGATTTTATTCTTTCCATTATCGCCGAAGAGAGCGGTTTCATCGGGGTGGCGATGGTGATCATCATGTTCGCCCTTTTTGCCTACCGCGGTTTCCGGATCGCGTTGCAAGCCCCCGATCTGTTCGGAAGTTTACTGGCCTCGGGGCTGACCATGGTGATTTGCATGGAAGCGTTCATCAATATTGCCGGTGTGATGGGGCTTATTCCCCTGAAGGGACTGGTGCTGCCGTTTTTGAGCTATGGCGGAACGGCATTTATCATGAGTATGACGGCCGTAGGAATATTGCTCAATATTTCCACGCAGACATCGTGAGAGCGGTGTGATGATATTAGTCAAAAACGTGAATGGCTTTGCATGGAGTGAACAATGCGGATTGTAATTGCGGGAGGAGGAACAGGCGGTCATTTGTTTCCCGGGATTGCCATCGCGGAGGAATTTATAAAAAGAAATGCACAGACCAAGGTGGTATTCATCGGAACGAAAAGAGGCATTGAAAGCCGGTTGCTCAGCCGGTTGGGCTATGACCTCGAGACGATTGACATTGAGGGCATCAAGGGACGGGGGATCAGGGCATTGGTGAAAAGTGTTTTCCAGATTCCAAAAAGTTTGTGGCAGGCCAGAGGCATTTTGAAACAATTCAGCCCTGACATGGTGGTCGGTGTCGGCGGTTACGCATCGGGTCCTGCGGTGCTGGCGGCGTATCTGATGAAGATCCCGACGTCCATTGCCGAACAAAACGCCATTCCCGGTGTCACCAACAAAATCCTGGGAAACGTTGCGGACAAAATATTTGTCACTTACCCCCGGACACAGGAATGTTTCCCGCGTCGAAAAGTTGTGATCAGCGGCAATCCGGTAAGAGCGTCGTTTGCCGGACAGAGTTTCCGAAGGAAAGAAGACAGAACGCACCGGCAACTCCTGATTTTCGGCGGGTCACAGGGCGCCGAAGCGATCAACAGGGCCGTCATCGATATGTTGCCGCGGTTAAGCGGCATGAAAGACCGGATACGCATTGTGCATCAGACCGGTGCGCGGCAGTTGGAAGAGGTTAAAAAAGCCTACGCGCAAACCGGTCTTCAGGCGGTGGTGACGGATTTCATCATGGATATGGCTGACGCCTATGCGCAGACGGATTTGATCATTTGCCGCGCCGGGGCGACATCCCTGGCGGAAATAACGGTTGCGGGCAAGGCCGCTGTTTTGATTCCGTATCCGTGGGCGGCCAATGATCACCAACTGAAAAATGCTCTGGCCATGTCCGACGCGGGCGCCGCGGTGGTGATTCCGGAAAAAGAGCTGACGAGCGCAAGCCTGTTCAACGCCATTGACGGCATTCTGCGTGATGAAAACAGACTGCGATGCATGGAAGAAAATTCCCTGAAGATGGGAAAAGCGGAAGCGGCGGCAACGATCGTTGATGAATGCATGAAACTAACGGCTGCCAAACATTAAAAGAGAGAGGATTTGGAAAGCGGAAAAACGATGAAAAAAGATAAGGAAAAAAGCCTGATGCAGCGCAAAGTCAAATGCATCCATTTCGTCGGAATCGGCGGAATCGGCATGAGCGGCATTGCCGAGGTTCTGGTGAATCTCGGATACAATGTGGGCGGTTCGGATGTTCAACCGTCGGAAACCACCGCGCGGCTGCAGAAGATCGGCGCTAAAATCGTTATCGGGCATGCGGCGGAGAACGTCGGGAATGCCGATGTCGTGGTCACCTCCACGGCGGTGAAGGAGCATAACCCCGAAGTGCTGGAGGCGCACCGGAAAAATATTCCGGTCATTCCGCGTGCGGAAATGCTGGCGGAACTGCTCAAAATGAAATTTTCGGTGGCTGTCTCCGGGAGTCACGGCAAAACGACGACTACGTCCATGATTTCCACCATCCTGGCGGAGGGGAATTTGGACCCGACCATGGTCATCGGGGGCAAACTGGCCAGCATCGGCAGCAATGCCCGGTTGGGTGACGGAGAAATCATCGTGGCGGAAGCCGATGAAAGCGACGGTTCGTTTCTGAAATTGTCGCCAACCATCGCCGTCATCACCAATATCGACCGGGAGCATCTGGATTATTATCCGGGCATCGCCGAAATCAAAGAGGCGTTTCTGACGTTTGCCAATATTGTTCCCTTTTACGGGTGCACGGTTCTGTGCAACGACAATATTCATGTGCGGGAGATTCTTCCGGCGATCAAACGACGGATGATCACCTACGGTATCGATATCCCGGCGGATTACAGCGCCGAGGATATAAAATTTACAAAAAGAAAAACGTGTTACAGCCTGGTTCATAAGGGAGAGAAACTGGGCAAGATCGAATTAATCGTCCCCGGTCTGTTCAATGTTTATAATTCTCTGGCGGCGATAGCGGTTGCCCGGGAGTTGAACCTGGATCTGGCCACCATCAAAGAAGGGTTGAAAAGTTTTTCCGGGGTGCAGCGTCGCCTGGAAATCAAAGGACGAGTCGGCGAAATAACCGTTATTGATGATTACGGTCATCACCCGACGGAAATCAAGGCGACACTGGCGGCCATGCGGCAAATCTGGAAGGGCAGACTGATCGTCGTTTTTCAGCCGCACAGATATACACGGACCCGGGCGCTTTTTGAAGAGTTTACGAAAGCGTTTGACGAGGTTGACATTCTGATTCTCAATGACATTTATCCGGCCAGTGAGGAGCCGATTCCCGGCATTACAGCTGCCGCGCTTTGCGAGGCGATCCGGAAGGCCGGTCATAAGCATGTGGAATATATTCCGGGTGCGGAAGCGACCGTCGAATATCTCTTAAAAACGGTTCAGGAAAAGGATACGGTTGCCACCATCGGAGCGGGCAGTATTTATAAAATAGGCGAAGCATTCATTAAACAACTGGTGGCCGGGGAAAAGAATACGAAATGACCAGCGATAAGGCGATCAGGGACATCCTGCAGGATATTGACGTCGGGGAAATATTGTACGACGAGCCGATGTCGCTGCATACATCACTGGCCGTGGGAGGCAAAGCAGACGCCCTGATTACGATAGGCCATGAGAATCAACTGGAGAGAGTGGTAAAAAGACTCACGAAAAAGCAGATCAATATTTTTACGGCGGGGAACCTTACCAATGTGATCGTGAAGGACGGTGGATTCAGAGGAGCGATACTGTTGATGACGGGGCTTAAAAAGATCGATTGCTGTTATGCTGAAAGCGGTGACGTTTTCATTGACGCTCAGGCGGGCGCGCCGCTGGCCGGAGTGGTCAGCCGTTCTCTCACGGAAGAAATAACCGGTTTCGAGTTTTGTTCCGGAATTCCGGGCAGTGTCGGCGGCGCCGTCTGGATGAACGCTGGCGCCTACGGTAGAGAAATGAAAGATGTCATAGAATCTGTTGACATACTCGATGCTGACGGAGTCAAAAAAACGCTGAAGAGGGACGACATAACTTTCCGCTATCGTAAGGCATGCTTTGCTCCGGCAACCATCGTGCTGGGCGCAAGATTCAAGCTGGCGAAAGGCGAGCGTTCCAAAATAAAAGCGAGAATCAGCGAAATCTTACAATGGCGCCGGGAAAAACATCCTCTGGAGTATCCCAGCGCCGGATCGGTTTTTAAAAATCCACCCGGGCAACCGGCCGGCAGGATTATTGAGGAAATGGGACTCAAGGGGATGACCGCGGGAGGCGCGCAAATATCACCCAAGCACGCCAACTTTATTGTTAACCGGGGCAACGCCACCGCTGCGGATATTCTGACGCTGATTCATGTGGTCCAGTCCAAAGCGCGGAAAGAGAAAAATATCGACTTGGAAACAGAGGTTTTGATTATCGGAGAAGATTAATGTTCAAAAAAACCGGAATTAAAACGCAGCAAAACCGAATACGGCGCCGTTTTACAAGCTTGTCCGAGGATTTTTTTACCGCCATGATATTGCTTTGTTCGTGTGTTTTATTGAGCGTGATATTTATTTACGCTTACAGCTTCATCATCAGCAGCTCGTATTTTCAGGTACAGGAAATATCCGTGCGCGGATTAAAGGAATTGACGGAGAAGGATATTCTGGCATCAGCGAATATCAAACCGGACCAAAATCTTCTGGCGGTCAATGAAGACGCCGTCATTCAGCGCGTTTGCGCCAATCAGTGGGTGGAAAATGTGTATGTCGGTAAAGAACTTCCCGGCAAGCTGGTTCTGGAAGTTAGAGAGAGAGTGCCTCTGGCGCTGGTAAAGCAAGCCGGCGATTTCTATCTGATGGATGTCAAGGGGTATGTTTTTAAACGACTGGGTAAAAGCGATGAGGTGGATCTTCCCGTGATTACGGGCGTTGTCAACAAAGAAGATACCCGATCGCCGCTTCTTTTAAACACGCTCAATTTGATACAAAAGGTTTCCAAATCTCCCGAGTATGCTCATTTGGGAACGATATCGGAAATTAATGTCGATGCCGTATTCGGACTTGCTCTGGTTTCCGATAACGGTCTTTATTTAAAACTGGGTATGAATGATTTCGAAAATAAACTTAAAAAATTAAAAACGATTCTGTCCGATCTGGAGAACCGGGGCATGAAAACCGGTTATTTGTGCATTGATTTATCAGACCATTCCAAGGTCACCGTGAAAAGAAAAAATGTTCCGGAGAAAACAGAAGAAGACGATAAGAGTGAACAATATCTTATCTGAGAATTTGAATTTATATCAATAAAAAAGAGGTGAAAACACTGATGGGAAAAAGAAGCAATGTTTTAGTTGGCCTTGATATCGGAACGACCAAAACCACTGCTATCGTTGGTGATGTTACCGAAACGGGTATTGACATCATAGGCATCGGAACGTCGCAAACCAAGGAAATGAGAAAAGGATCCGTTGTCAATATTGACAGCATGGTGGAGTCCATCAAGACGGCGGTGGAAGAAGCGGAGCATATGTCCGGTTGCCGGATCAATTCCGCTTTTGTCGGGATTTCCGGCAGCCATATCAAAGGTCAGAACTCCTTAAGCATCGTATCCATTAAAGGAAGGGAAGTGGATGAAAAGGATGTGCAGCGAGTTATTGAAGCTTCCGAAGCGATCGCCATTCCTGTCGGTAGAAAGATTTTGCACATTCTTCCGCAAAGCTATGTCATTGACGGTCAGGAAGGCATCAAAGATCCCATCGGCATGTCCGGTGTCCGGCTGGAAGCCAAGGTTCATATTGTGACGGGAGCCATTGCCGCCATTCAGGATATCGAAAAGTCCGTGAACCGTGTCGGTCTGGATATTGACGGAATTGTTCTGGAGCAACTCGCTGCCGGGGAAGCCGTGCTCAGCAATGATGAAAAAGAACTGGGCGTGGTGCTGGTGGACATCGGAGGATCCAATACGTCCGTTACCATTTTTTCAGAATCAAGCATCAAACACACGGCGATATTGCCCGTTGGCGGCAATTATCTTACGTCGGATATTTCGACCGGTCTGCGCACTCCGCTGAGTGAAGCGGAAAAAATTAAGATCAAATACGGTTGCGCCATGACCTCCATGATTCCGAAAGATGAGACCATCCGGGTGCCCAGCCTGGGCGGGAGGGAAGATCGTGAAGTCGCCCGTCAGATCCTGGGACGCATTGTTGAACCGAGAATGGAGGAAATTTTAAACCTGGCCTACAATGAGGTTGTGCGGTTCGGTTTTGAAGATCTGCTGGCTGCGGGCGTTGTTCTGACCGGTGGCACGTCGCTTCTGGAAGGCATCAGTGAACTGGCTGAAAAAATATTTGATATGCCGGCGCGCAAGGGCATTCCCATCGGGGTCGGAGGGCTGAACGATATTGTCAACTCGCCGGCGCACGCCATCGGCGTAGGGTTGATTATCTACGGCCATAAGCAGAATGCATTAAGCGGAGTTTCAACAGGGATGTTTGGACATATCACAAGAACTGTGAAAAAAATGTTTTCAGAATTTTTCTGAAAGGAAGGAGAGAGCATGTTTGAATTAACCGAAGTATGTAGTGAAAATCTGGCAAAAATTAAAGTGGTTGGCGTAGGCGGAGGCGGCGGCAATGCCGTCAATACGATGATTGCCTCCTGTCTGCAGGGCGTTGATTTTATTAACGCCAATACGGATGCGCAGGCCCTCGGCGTATCCAGTGCGCCAATCAAAATTCAAATCGGAACGCAGATCACCAAAGGTCTGGGTGCCGGTTCGGACCCGGAAATCGGAAAACAATCCGCTCTGGAATCACGCGATGAAATCAAGCCCTATCTGGAGGGGGCCGACATGATTTTCATCACTGCGGGCATGGGCGGGGGAACAGGCACGGGAGCGGCTCCGGTGATTGCCGAAATCGCCCGTGAATGCAGCGTCCTGACCATCGCCGTCGTGACCAAGCCTTTCCAGTTTGAAGGCAAAAAGCGTAATCAGCAGGCCGAAGAGGGTATTGCTCAGTTAAGGGAAGCCGTGGATACGCTGATTGTTGTTCCCAACCAGAGATTGCTGAGCCTCGGCGGACGCAATTTGTCGTTGCTGGAAGCCTTCAAAAAGGCGGATGATATTCTTTATCAGGCCGTTAAGGGAATATCCGATTTGATTCTGGTGCCGGGATTGATCAATCTGGATTTCGCCGATGTCCGGAGCGTCATGAGCAATATGGGCATGGCCATTATGGGCACGGGCATTGCCAGCGGCGAAAACAGAGCCGTCGAAGCCGCTCAGCGGGCGATTTCATCTCCGTTGCTGGAAGACAATACTATTCAGGGCGCGCATGGCATTCTGCTGAATATCACCGGCGGATCGGACATGAGCCTCTACGAAGTCAATGAAGCGTCCTCTCTGATTCAGGAAGAAGCGGATGAAGACGCCAATATTATTTTCGGCACGGTCATTGATCCGAACATGGAGGATGAAATCCGCATTACCGTCATCGCCACCGGTTTTGAGGATGATTTAAGCAGGAAAAAAATTGAAGCGCCGGGCAATGTCACCCGTTTAGGCGGATTCCGGAGGGAAGATCTCGCTACGCCGACGTATATTCGCAGAGAAAGAAAACTCAACAGCGGCGAAGTAGCGGTAGTGGGTCTTGGCGATGAAACGGAAAATATGGATATACAGATTCCCACTTTCTTAAGACGTCAGGCCGATTGATATGATGACGTCTTCAGGGGAGCTGTTGTCCGGAATTTTTACCGTTGCGTTCAGGCCATGATAACACCATGGATTGGCAGCAGAGGAAAATATATAAAAGCATTCTGGAGAAAGAGACCGGATACATAAAAAAAATTTGGGGGGAATATAACACGGTTTGCCTGGTTTATCCCAATCACTACAGGATAGGCATGGCGAACCTGGGATTCCAGACCGTTTATCACCTGTTGAATGCTCAACCTTCCTTTCTTTGTGAGAGGGCATTCCTGTCCGTTTCCGGAAACGAGGCCAGATTCGTTTCCGGAACGGCGGGAATATTCAGCCTGGAAAATCAGAAATCAATTCATGATTTTGATATTCTGGCTTTCTCCGTGTCTTTCGAAAACGATTATCCGAATATTTTAAAAATGATGGACCAATCCGGCATTCCACTGCGGACCAAAGACCGGTCGGAAAAAAATCCGCTGGTGGTCGGCGGCGGAATCGCGCTGACTCTCAATCCGGAACCGCTGGCTGAATTTTTCGATTTATTCATTCTCGGGGAAGCGGAAGAAACATTGCCTGAATTCTGCCGGCATGTTGAAGCGGCGCGACGTTCGGCTGTCCGGCGTGAACAGTTTTTAAAAGACTCGCAAAGGCAATTGCATAACATTTATGTTCCCGGTCTTTACGACGTCATCTATTCCGCGGACAGCAGAATTCAATCCGTCGTTCCGCGCGAAGCGGGATTGCCGGAAAAAATAAAAATACGTCATGTCAAGGACATCAGTTCTTTCCGCACACAGGAAATCATCAGCGCTTCTCCCACCGAAATGGAGGATATGTTTCTGGTGGAAGTCAATCGCGGCTGTGCCCGCGGCTGCCGTTTCTGCGCGGCGAGTTTTGTTTATCGTCCGGTTCGTTTTCGCGGCATTCAGAATATTATTGACTCGATCAACTGCGGACTGAAAAGAAAAAACAAAATCGGTCTTGTCGGTACAGCCGTTTCCGATCATCCGGATCTTGGATCCATTTGTGAATACATTGTTGCCCGTGAAGCTCGGGCCGGTCTCGGCTCCATGAGAATCGACCGTATTGACGAAAATATTGTTCGCCTGATCAAAGCAAACAACATCGAGTCCGTGGCGCTGGCCCCCGAAGCGGGAAGCCAGAAAATGAGGGATGTTTTGCGGAAGGACATTACGGAAGCGGATATCATGCACGCCGCGGAATTACTCGCCGGCCATGATATCGCCAATATACGACTTTACTTCATGGTCGGTCTTCCCACGGAAGAAGAACGCGATATAGACGCCATCATCGATCTCACGAAGAAAATTCAGCATCACGTGCGCGTCAGGTTTGAAGGCAAGAAAAAATTCCGGCGCATGACGCTGAGCATCAATCAGTTCATCCCCAAACCGGCGACGCCTTTTCAGTGGTGTGCTCTGGAAGACGTCGGTCTTGCCGGGAAAAAAATTAAAAGAATCGAAAATGCTTTCCGGAACGATAAACAGATCCGGGTCATTCATGACGTTCCCAAATGGAACTATATCCAGGCGCTGATGTCGCTGGGAGACCGGCGCGTCGGAGAAATCCTGCGGGCGGTGAATCGTCTGGACGGAAACTGGGCGCGGGCGCTGAAGGAGGTCAATGTCAATTCTGATTTTTACGTCTATCGTGAAAAAGAATTTGATGAAATTCTGCCGTGGGATATTATTGATCTGGGCGTATCCAAGCAAGCGCTGGTCAGCGAAAACCGGAAAGCCGTGAAATCATGACGGGTCATGAAGACTTTTTCAATCCGGCGGTCATTGGAGCCGCCTCTGTTTTCCGGCTCTGCCATTGGCCTTGGATGATCCCGTTCAAACAAAGCTTATCGACTATTTTTGGCGTTGCGCCGGGTTATGAAATATTTAATGATGGAGACCATCTCACCCGGCGCCGGCGCATCGTCTGAAAATCATTTTCTGATGATTGCTAGGCCGAATTACTCACTCAGATATTTTTCGAATAATTCCCTGCTCCAGTTGAGCTGAGTGCCCGCCGCCTGCAAAGAGGCCAGAAGCAACGCTTCCGAAATTTCTTCCTTTGTCGCTCCGGCTTCCAGCGCATCGTTGATATGATGTTCCGTGCAGTGATTGCATCTGAAAACAGACGCGACCGACAATCTGATCAGTTCTTTTGTTTTCGCATCTAAAACAGTCTTCTGCCGGGCAACATTGGAAAAATGCTGATAGGCATTGCCGAGAGGCGACTTTTTCAAATACCACGGTGTCTCATGATTCATTGTGTTCACCTTCATGTTTTAAATTAAAAATATTAAACGTTCTGTGCGGGGAAGAATAAGGATACTTTTGTGCCTTTGCCCAACTGGCTTTCGATTTCCATCCTGCCGCCGTGGGCCATCATCAGATGTTTGACAATGGACAAACCTAAGCCCGTGCCGCCCAGTTCGCGCGAGCGTGATTTATCGACGCGGTAAAAGCGTTCGCCGAGGCGCTGTACCTCATCGGCCGGCACGCCGCTGCCCGTATCGGTGACGGATACAATTGTTTCAAATTTCGATTCTGCCGCCTCAATGACAACGGTGCCGCCGTTCGGAGTGAATTTAACGGCGTTGTCCAGGATGTTGACCAGTATTTGCGTGAGCTTGTCCCTGTCAGCCCTTATCGGAGCAAAATTTTCAGGCACATGGTTTTGAACGGCGATTTTCTTCTGGCCTGCTTTCGGCTGAATCAGGGAAATCACATTATTGATTGCCGCGTTGAGCGAAACTTTTTCGAAGTTAAGAACGGCTTCGTTCAATTCAATATTCGATATGGTCAGCAAATCCTCAACGAGGCGGTTGAGCCTTTCGGACTGTCTCAGAATCACGTCAATGAATTTTTTTGTTTCCTCAATATTATTAATCGCGCCGGATTTGATCGTTTCAAGGTAGCCGATAATCGCCGTCAGCGGCGTCCTGATCTCATGGGTGACATTCGCGACAAAATCCATTTTGATTTGTTCAAGCTTCTTCAGTCTCGTCACGTCGTGAAAGACAATCATTGCTTTTTCTTCGTCGGGATAACCATGAATCGCGGAAATGCTGACGCTCATGATAAACGGCTCCATGCCGCCCAGAATAATTTCGCGGGACACATTTGAACGCGTTTGTTTGAATTCCTGAAACGCTTTCTGCAGATCGACGCTGCGGAAAGCCTCCATCAGCGTTTTGCCGCCGACATCGCCGTATTGAACCGCCAGCATGTTCCTCAAAACAGGACTGATGAATTCAATCAAATCCTGCTGATTGATAATCAGCACGCCTTCATTCATGCTGGTAAAAGCCGTCATCAGCTTGCTCTTTTCTTCATGGGCAATCCGGATTTTATCCCTGAGTGCTTCCACGAGATAATTGATATTCTCGGCCAGCGTTTTTGTCTCGTCCGCCGTATCCAGAATGATGGTTCCGACAGGCTCTCCTTTGCGCAGTTTTTCGGTAAACTGTTCCATGGTTTTTATCGGTTCATACAGACGGAAGGAAAAGAACAGGGCGATAAGGAGAGAAATGACGGCTACGATAAATATCGATATCAGGATATACTGATAAACTTTGTCAATAATATTTTGTACGGCGTAAAGAGGACGGGCCAGGCGAATATATCCGGTGATTCCCTTGCTGTCTTGAACCGCCACGGCGACATAGAGCATGTCCGTTCCGATGGAATTGCTGAACCGGACGGATTTGCCTTTTCCTTTAAGCCGTGCCTCCTGCACTTCCGGACGATTTAAATGATTTTCCAGCAGCAAAGCATCTTTCTCCGAATCTGCGAAAACTTTGCCTTTCGCGTCGATCAGCGTGATCCGGCAATCTGAAATCTTTGCGATCTGTCGAATATTTTCGGAAGCTTTCTCCGGAGACGCCAATTTGAGAAGTCCGCTGTGAGAGAATAATTCTTCTTCAATCTGAGAAGTCAGAACACTTTTGACCTCGTCGCGCATCAGGATGTCCAGGAGAAAAAAGGACAGGCAGATAATAACGAGATAGCTGAAAAATATTTTGTAAAAAAGATTTTTTTTCACACGGCACCTTTTTCAGTTCATCTCTTTTTCCAAATGGCGAACATTTTCTCCGGTTATCATATACGTGACCATGTCCGCAATGCCCTGGGCATGATCGGCGATGCGTTCCAGATTTTTCGAGACATGCATGATCAGCAAAGCCCGGTGGATGGATTTGGAATCCTCCATCATAAACGTCAGCAGCTCGCGGAATATCTGTTCATTGAGATCATCAACTTCCTGCTCTATTTGCCTGACTTCTTCAGCCAGCTGCAAATCCCTCCTGATCAAAGAATCCAGCGCTTTTGCAACCATTTTTTCCACGATGGAAGACATATTGGGTAAATCGATATAAGGTTTGAGCTTGGGCTCCTGATTGAGCTGGATGGCTTTTTCCGCAATGTTGACGGCCATGTCGCCGATTCTTTCCAGGTGACCGGTAATTTTTATTGCTGTGGTAATGAATCGTAAATCGATGGCTGTCGGCTGACGCAGAGCCAGCATCTTGATGCACCGCTCCTCAATGTCCTTGTCCATTTTATCGATTTCATAATCATCGCCGATGACCTTGGTGGCTATCTCCGTATTTCTGTCGGTCAGAGACTGCATGGCCAGATGAATAGCCTGTTCCGTCAGCGCGCCGAGATAAATCAGATTGTTCTTTATTTCCTGCAGCTCCATTTCATAATGCGAACTGGTATGTTTTCTTTCTTCCATAAAATCTCCCTGTCCTCAATATCAACCGAACCTTCCGGTTATGTAGTCTTCTGTTTGTTTTACATCCGGATTGGTAAATATTTTTTCCGTTTTATTATATTCAACCAAATTGCCCAGATAAAAAAACGCCGTTTCATCGGAAATCCTGGCTGCCTGCTGCATATTATGGGTCACGATGATGATAGTATAGTCTTTTTTTAGCTCTTCTATCAACTCTTCGATTTTAGCGGTGGAAATGGGGTCCAGCGCCGATGTCGGTTCGTCCATTAAAAGCACATCCGGCTTCATGGCCAGCGCCCGGGCAATGCAGAGCCGCTGCTGCTGGCCTCCGGAGAGATTCATGGCCGACTTATTCAGAATATCCTTGGCTTCATCCCAGAGCACGGCCTGCCTGAGACTCTGTTCGACCAGAGCATCCATATTGTCTGCGTCCATGCCGGTCAACTTCGGTCCGTAGGAAATATTATTATAAATCGTTTTGGGGAAAGGATTGGGTTTTTGAAAGACCATGCCGATTTTGCGGCGGATTTCGACCGGATCGACATCAGGGGCATAAATATTTTTACCCTCAAAAAGGATTTCTCCCTCCACTCTTGTTCCGTCAATCAGATCATTCATCCGGTTTAAAAGCCTCAGCAATGTGGACTTGCCGCATCCGGAAGGGCCGATCAGCGCCGTAACTTTATTTTTCAAAAATTTCATTGAAATATCGGTCAGGGCGCGCGTCGGCCCGTAATAAAAATTAACATGCTTCAACGTAATGATATCGGATTCCATTCCTACCACCTTTTATTTCTTCTCATATGGCCGCGAATAATGATCGCAATCAAGTCAATGCCCAGAACGACGGCCACTAAAACCAGCACGGTCCCGTATTGAATGGGGCGCGTGGCCTCGATGTTTGTGCCGGCCGTGGCCAGAACGTAAATATGATACGGCAGCGCCATGACTTCGTCAAATACTGAAGACGGCAGTTTTGCCGTAAAAAAAGCGGCGGCCGTGAACATAATGGGCGCCGTTTCACCGGCGGCGCGGCCGATTCCCAAAATGGATCCGGTCAGAATGCCGGGCAAAGCATTCGGTAATACTATTCTGAAAATCGTCTGCCATTTGGAAACCCCCAGCGATAAAGACGCTTCACGGAACGTTTGCGGTACGGCCTTGAGGGCTTCTTCCGACGCGCCGATAATCGTCGGTAGAATCAAAAATCCCAATGTCAGAGAACCGGACAAAATACTCGAACCGAACTTTAAAAATATAACAAAGAACCCCAGTCCAAAAAGTCCGAAAACAACAGATGGTACGCCGGCAAGACAATTGATGCCTATTTTTATTATACGAACGATTCTCCCCTGTCTGGCATATTCGGTAAGATAAATTGCCGACATAATCCCCAGAGGCAAACCGATTGCAATGGCTCCCAGTGTCAGGTAAATCGTGCCGAGAATGGCGGGCATGATACCGCCTTTGGTCATGGCGTCCGTCGGCGGCTTGGTGATAAAATCCCAGTTAATAACAGAGATACCATTGTATAAAATATAAAATATGATTCCGCCGAGCGCGAACGTTATCATCAGAGCCGACAGGCGGACGCAAACAAAAAATAACCCTTGTTTAAGATAGCGCCACTTCATCGAATGAGTTTTGATTAGCCGCATAACATTCCCGTTTATAGCGTCCCCGATCCAACCTGTTTGAATTTATGCGAAACATAATCGGCAATCAAATTAAAAACCAGCGTCATGCAAAACAGAACAATGCCGGTGGCAAACAGAGCCTGATAATGAAGACTGCGGAAAGGTGTCTCACCCATTTCCGCGGCAATGCTTGCCGGCATCGGGCGCACCGAATCAAACAGGCTTTCCGGAATTGCCGCGGCTCCGCCGGCGACCATTAAAACAACCATCGTTTCTCCGATGGCTCGAGCCATTCCCAGCATGACCGCCGTGGAAATGCCGGACAGGGCGGCCGGCAGAATAACCCTGGCGATCGTTTCAAATTTCGTGGCGCCCAGTGCGTAGGATGCTTCCTTGAATTCACGCGGCACGGCGTACAGGGCATCTTCAGAGATGCTGGATATTGTGGGAATGGCCATCAGAGCCAAAATCACCGACGCGTTGACAATATTTAAACCCGTAGGCAAATCAAACGTTTCCTGCATCCAGGGTGCTACGATGACCATGCCGAAAAATCCTAAAACAACGGAAGGCAAGCCGGCCAAAAGTTCAATAACGGATTTAAGAATGATCTTGATGTTCTGCGGCGCGATTTCGGAAATGTAAATAGCGGCCAACACACCGAGCGGCACAGCGATGAAAGTGGATAAAATTGTAACAATCAATGAACCGATGATTAGCGGGAAGATGCCAAAAGACGGCGGGTTATACGTGGGATACCATTCCATGCCGAAAATGAAATCTTTCACGGATATTTTGCCGAATAAGGGAAGCCCTTCGCGGAACAGAGAAAAAACAATCAGCCCCAGCACGATAATGGACACCAGTGAGAATAGAAAAAAAATGTATTTGATAATAATTTCTTTAATGTGTCTGGTCACGATTCGTTCCTCGATGTTTCATTGAAATTCTCTTTCTATCCATGCTTTTATTTCATCGCGGGTTTCTCTGTATTCTTTTACCAGCTCGTCAGGCGGTTTCTGAAATCTGGAGGGATCGAAACCGGCGCGAAAAGCCGCGTACCGATCCCCGTAAATTTGTTGAACAGCGCTTCGGCCGTCTGCGACCGCACCGCGTTATGGGTGCATAAAAATAATACGCTTTTCCGAACAACATGGTTTTCCATCAGGTCTCCTTTTAAAAGGTATTGGCGTTCTGAAATCATTTTATTTTGTCAACGGAACAAATCCTTCTTTCTCGACAATTTTCTGCCCTTCGGCGGACTTCACGAATACTAAATATTTGGCCACGTCGCCGGTTGCGTTACCGTCGGTGTACATGTAAAGTTCACGGGAAAGAGGATATTGTTTGGAAAGCGCCGTTTGGATGGTTGCCGTAATGCCGTTCACCTGCAATGGCTTTACGCTTTTATCAATGTAGCCGATGCCGAGATACCCGATGGCATAACGATTTTTGGCAATTGCCGTAACGATGGCACCGTTGGAAGCCAGCATTTGCGCTCTGGGAGTGACTTTTGCTTTTTTCATGACGAAATGATCCCACGATTCAAACGTGCCGGACGAAGAATCCCGGGAAATAACCACAATCTGCAAATCATCGCCGCCGACTTCCTTCCAGTTGGTAATTTTACCCTGATATATCTGACTGAGCTGGTCGGTAGACAGATTCTTGACTTTGTTCCGGGGATGCACAACAGGGATAATCGCGTCATGGGCGACAACATGAGCGACCGGGTTAATATTTTTTGTCTTGGCCAATGCGGCTTCTTCTTTTTTGATTTCGCGGGATGATGTGGCGATGTGTGCCGTCTTATCAATCAGGGCTTTGATTCCCTCGCCGGAGCCGCCACCGGAAAGAGACATCTGAACCTGGGGATTTTTTTTCATAAAAGCTTCCAGCGTACCCTGAGCAATGGGCAAGACCGTTGTGGAGCCTTTGATGACAATCGATGAACCGGCGAATGCAACACCTGTCATTAGCGCGAAAGAAACTAATCCCAGAGATAATTTTTTGAAAATGTGTGACATAAAACAGTCCTCCTGATTTTGTATTTGGCGTTAATTTACAGGATGAACGTTACAGTTTGATGACAGATAAAAGACAATTTTAAGAAAAATGAGCGGGTAAAAAGAAAACTCATTGAGTATCGACAAATTTATAGCCGAAACCGCGAACTGTTTGAATATAATAAGGATTTTCCATGTCTTTTTCAATCTGGGAACGCAGTCGCCGGATGTGAACATCAACGGCACGGTCGGTGATGAACGTTTCATCACCCCAGACATGATCGATAATCTGATTTCTCGAATAGACGCGACCGGGATGGCGGGATAAGAAGAAGAGAAGCTTTAATTCAGTCGGACTAAGCGTGACTGCTTTCCCATCAACTGAGACGAGACAAAACGTGTAATTTATTTTCAGTCCTTTGTGAACGAACTCTTCTGTGTCTGGAGTTTTTTCACTTTCCTTGAGACGTCGTAAAACGCTGCGGACTCTGGCGATCAGTTCTCTGACGCTGAATGGTTTTGTTACATAATCATCCGCCCCGACTTCCAGACCAATGATTTTGTCAAGTTCATCGCCTTTTGCTGTGAGCATAATAATCGGCAGAGCAGCGGTCGACGGATTACACCGAACGTTCCGACAGACATCAAGTCCGCTCATTTTCGGCAGCATCAAGTCCAGAATGATCAGATCAGGTTTTTGTGTCTTGATGATTTGCAGAGCTAATTCGCCATCGCAGGCTTTGGCGACAGAAAAGCCTTCTTTCTCCATATGATAAGAGATTAACTCAATGATATCCTTTTCATCGTCGACAATCAGAATCTTATGTGTCATTTTTTTATAGTTCCTAACGAAAGTCATTGATCTGTTAAACTTACATCAATGTGCCGAAGAATTATTTTAGCCGGTATCTTAAACGTATAGTTAAAATTATATCACTGGTTACGTCATGAGTCCGTGTGAAAGTTTTCCGGACTCGTTGCGGGCAGTACAGCCTCGCAGAGAATTTCCGCCGGGTCGAAAGCGGGCATGCCGGAAAGTCCTCCCAGTTGCATCCGGCAGGAGCCGCAGTCGGATACGATGTTTTCCATTTTTGTTCTTCTGATTAAAGAAACGGCGCGGTTCCCGATTTGAATGGCCGTGGATGCGTTTTCTTTTTTAAAACCGTAACTACCGGAGAGTCCGCAGCAGGATTCGTCGAGAACTTCAAGCTCCACGCCCGGTATCTGGGCCATCAGTTTCTGGGCCGGATAACCGATGCCCATCGCCCGCAGATGGCAGGGGATGTGATACGCTATTTTGCGGTTTACTGTCCTGAACTGCGGTTTGACATATTCCTCGTTCATAAGGTTGATGATATATTCGTGCAGGTCATAGCTGTTTTCAGCGATTTTCTTGCCCTGCGGTATTTCGAGAATGCCGGGATAGTCATGCAAGAGACAAAGACCGCAGGATGTGCAGGTATAAACAATGTCATAACCGGCGTCGATGTAGTTGGATAATGATTCGGCATTTTTCCGCGCGAAATGTCTGGCCAGGGAGAGGTTCCCGTTGCCCAGTGCAGGCAGGCCACAGCACCACTGAGGAGGGAGAACGACGTCGACATTCATCGAGACCAGCAAACGGATTATTTTTCTGCCGATATCAGGGCGGTAAAAATTAATAAAACACCCGTGAAAGAAAGCAACTTTTTTTCTTCCCTTATTCAGCATTTTCTTCTCATTGCGCATTGTCCGGAAGCGGAATTTCGGGAAGGGCAGATAGGTTGCAATTCCCATGTTTCGAAAAATCATTTTTCCGAGCCTGGTGGAAGCCGCCCAATTGGCGATTGGTGCCGTAAGAGAACCGAGCGCGCTTAAATAATAATTGTTGGCAAAAAGCAGATGCGCCGGCGTTTGCGGATGCTCATTTCCATATCGTTGCTGTGCCTTCAGAATGATCTGGGCCGGCTCGACTCCGCAGGGACAGGCCATCTCGCAGCGTTTGCACTGGCTGCACAAGAGCACCCAGTCATCTTGGGCTTTTTCTCTTTCCGAACGAAAACGCTGGGCGTCGGGACCGGCCTGTTTCGGGCCCGGAAAATCCGGATTCACCCGGAATACGGGACAATTCTCCACGCAAATGGTGCAGCGGATGCAATGTTCATAATTCATGAGACAGGTACTCCGAGCAGGATTGCGCAGCGGCGTGGGCTGTCGCCAGGGCCAGGCCATGACCGCAGCCGTTTTTCAAGACTTCCGCATTGGCAAGAATGCTGCCGCAGACAAAAATATTTTTCCAGGGGGAATCCAGCGGACGCATAAAGGCATCGGTCATAATTCCGGCTTTGCCGATGCCGTGATTTCGTGAGAAATAATCATTATCAAACCAGGTTTCCCGGGGACCGGGAATATGCACAGGAAGATCAAAAACATTTTCCTCGATGGTTGCGCGCGTGGCGGTCAGGCCGCCGCCGACGAAAGAGCCGGTGCCCAGGATAAAGGCTTTGGCGTTGATGCTGTTGGGTCTGCCCGCGGAGTTGGTCGAAACCGCTTCCATAACTCTGCCCGTCTTTTCCGTTCCTGCAACAGGCCAGGCCCAGTAGATGACCCCGCCTTTTTGACGAAAATTTTTCTTCAGCGCATTGAACAGCCTTCGACCGGGCATGGAAGGCGGAATCGTCGGGATTTCGAATACCGGCTTACGGGTCAGGATGGATATGGTGTTGACAATATCGGTTGCCGATTCCATTCCCAGCACGGCGGGGAAGGCGATCATCTCTTCATGAATCGTTTGCTTTTCCAGCCAGGCAATGAATTTTTCGAAAAACGCTTTTTCCTCGAAACGGGAGGCGAGGCTCATGGTGGTGGAAACGCCCGCATCATAAACCGAGAATTTCGTGCTGCCGCGCCGGGAAACGATGTACCCAGGATAGAAATCCTTCAGGCCTTTGAAGGTGATAATATGAATGCTGCCGTTATTATTCTCCTGCGGCGCTGCCGCCATGGCTGACGGGATCAGGCAGGAAATCTTTGATGTGCCCAGCGCGGAAAGGACCGAACGGTTTTCGTCGGACGATCCGATGTAGGGCAATCCCGCATCATTCATGTCGGATTGAAAAAGACACAGCGATTCTTTGATCATTTTTTCCGGAATCAGATTATAAGGATGCTCCCGGGGAAGATTTCTGATACCCGACAAAGGGTTTTTGTTTTGAGAGCAGACATCGATGCATCCGGTGGAAAGGCAGGCGGTGGGCTCTCCCTTCGTGACCAGAGCAACGTTGAACCCGCGTTCGGAAAGAAGAGCGCCCGCGGTAAGTCCCGCCACTCCCGCACCGATGATCACGACATCGTATTCGGTAACGCTCATTGCCGTTTCTCCATGGACAGGATGCCCAGATAGATGTATTCGACGAGTTGCTCCTCGCGAAGCTGGTCTCCCCAGAGAGCCTGTCTTATTCCTTTGTAGCGGCGCTGGAGAAATCCGCGCAGCATTTCCATGGACTGCTCCGGCGATATCACACTCATATCGTTCATAATGCCCAGCGCCCGGAACGTGCAGAAGCCGCCCTGACACGGTCCCATGCCCAAACGCGTCCGGTGCTGGATATCTCCGACATTTCTCGTGCCCGTTTGTTTGATGATGCTCTCCACATAATTTCTTGTGACCAGCTCGCATTCACAAACAATGTTTTTCATGTCCGCGAGTCGTTTGGAAAGGGGATAGCCGCTTAGCTCTTCCTGGCCGTCCAGCGGGATTTCAGCGGTTTCGCAAGATCTTTTCAGGTTGAATGTGTCCATCACGGTATCGACCATCTTCTCCGCCATCAGCCGGAAGGTTGACAGCTTGCCTCCCACGATACTGTACAGGCCGTTTTCATGATTGATGATTTGAAATCCGCGGGAGATTTCATGGCTGTCCGCTTTTTTGGATTTGAGCAGCGGTCGGACTCCGGAAAAAGCCCGGATGATGCGCGTGTTGTTGAAATGAGGAATCATTCGTCCGGCTTCATTGATGATGGTATCCACTTCGGGAGATGCCGTGACCAGATTATCCGGGTCGTCGATCGCCAGCGCTGTTGTGCCGGCCAGACAAACCGCTTCATTGGGTACGATGATATCGCCGTCGGACGGATGCCGGAGTCGATTAATGACCATATTGGTCAGACGATGATTGGTGATGACGAGCGAGCCCTTTACGAGTGTCAACGGCACCTCGCAACCGGCGAGCGTTGCGATCATGTGCGCCCATGCGCCGGTGGCGTTGATGATAATGTTCCCGTGGATTTCCCTGACTTCGCCGGTGGCCTGATCGACGGTTTTGACGCCGGTGCACCGCCCGTGGGATTTGATAATTTCCGTGACCTTGTGCCGGGTATAAATAATTCCGCCGCGTAGTTCGGACGTGCGAATATTCAGCATACACAGTCGGAACGGGTCGATCGAGCAATCGGGAACAATGATGGCTTCTTCAATTTCCGGATTCAGATTGGGAACCAGATCGATGGCCCGGGTCGAGGAAATGACTTCAGTGGGAATGCCCACGTCTTCACATCCTCTCAGGAATATCTCCCGAAAGCGTTTGGAGTCGCCGGGCAGGCGCACAAATAAGCCTCCCGTTTGTTCCACGCATTTTCGGCCGATTCTTCTGAGAATAAGATTTTCTTCATAGCATTCCCGGGCAGCCACCGGATCGGTGACGGCGTATCTGCCGCCGCTGTGCAGAAGACCGTGACACGCGCCGGTTGCTCCGGCGGCGAAATCTCCCTTCTCCACCAGACAATGAGGAATGCCGCGCAGCGCCAGATCCCTCGCAATGCCGCAACCGGTCGCTCCTCCGCCGATGATAATCACATCCGTCTTAATCATTATTATTTATTTTTTCCTTGTCCTTAACGCTGAACCTTGAACGTAGAACTTTGAACGTTTCTTATTCTTCTTCCCATTTCATCGCGCGCTTGACCGCTTTTTTCCAGTTTCCGTAAAGTTTTTCCCGTTGATCATCGTGCATTGCCGGATTAAAGCGGCGATCAACCTTGCGTCTTTGCGTGATCATGGATTGGTCCTCCCAGAAACCGACCGCGAGTCCTGCGAGGTAAGCCGCCCCCATGGCCGTGGTTTCGATAATTTCCGGTCGCTCCACGGGGACGCCCAGAATATCCGACTGAAACTGCATCAGGAAATTGTTGGCGGCGGCGCCGCCGTCTACACGCAGCTCGCACAGATCAAATCCGCATTCACTGCGCATCAATTCCAGAACATCGCGGGTTTGATACGCGATGGATTCCAGTGTGGCGCGAATGATGTGATTTCTGGTTGTGCCTCTCGTCAGTCCCAGGATCGCGCCGCGTGCATACATATCCCAGTAGGGCGCGCCCAATCCGACAAAGGCGGGAACCACATAAACCCCCAGAGAGTCCTCAACTTTGGTGGCGAAATATTCGCAGTCCTTTGCGTCATAGATCAATTTCATGCTGTCGCGCAGCCATTGAATAGCGGCTCCGGCGACAAAAATACTTCCCTCCAAAGCGTATTCCACTTTATCGTTGATTCCCCAGGCAATGGTGGTCAAAAGACCGTTGTCGGAATGCACCAGCTTTCCGCCGGTGAGCATCAGCATGAAACAGCCCGTGCCGTAGGTATTCTTGGCCATTCCCGGTGTGTAACAGGCCTGGCCGAAAAGCGCGGCCTGTTGATCGCCGGCGTCTCCGGCGATCGGTATTTCCGCTCCGAATAGCTTGGCATCCGTATAACCGTAGACGACGCTGGACGGCTTGACGTCCGGCAGCATGGATTCGGGAATGTCCAGTTCCCTTAAGATTGTTTTATCCCATTTAAGCTCCCTGATGTTGTAAAGCATCGTGCGGGACGCGTTGCTGTAATCGGTAACGTGCGCTTTCCCTCGGGTCAAATTCCAGATCAACCAGGTATCGATATTGCCGAAAAGCAGTTCTCCGTTCTTCGCCTTTTGTCGGGCTCCCTCCACATGATCGAGTATCCATTTTACTTTGGTGCCGGAAAAATACGCATCCAGAACCAGTCCTGTATTTTCTCGGATATATTTTTCCAAACCCCTTGCCTTGAGCTCATCGCATATGTCCGCCGTTCTGCGGCACTGCCAGACAATAGCATTGTAAACAGGCTTTCCTGTTTTTCTTTCCCACACCACAGTTGTTTCGCGTTGATTGGTGATGCCGATGGCGGCTATTTCCTCCGGCGCAATGGCGGTGGTGGCCAGAATTTCGCTGACCACGCCGCTCTGCGATCCCCAGATTTCCATGGGATCATGTTCCACCCAACCCGCCTTCGGGTAGATCTGCGTAAATTCCTTCTGCGCCGTGCTGACGACAGTTCCGCTGCTATCGTAAATAATGGCGCGAGAACTGGTGGTCCCCTGATCGAGGGACAGAATGTACGATTTCTTCATACGTAAGCTCCCTGTATTCAAGATTGTTCACATAAAATCAGTATTGCATAATGCCTGGTGTTTGCAAATAAAAAAGTTGCAGTTGCGTATTGATAAACAATGTGATAGCATAATCTACAAGTCGAAAAGAAATTGATTGTTTTTTTTGATGTAAACCTTCTTTGAAAAAGAAATGCTTCTGTAAGTTCTTGTAATCTGAAAGAAAAAAAGTATTTACGAATAATTTAAAAATAAATTAATTTTTTTCTTGACACATCTGAAAAGAGAGAGTAGAAAGCGTCTTCTGTTCAGCAGAGATTTGTTTTGGATGTAATTGAAAACTTCAATAAGTTAACCGATATTTTTAGTCGTTGTTGTCGGACACTTCCAATTGTAACTGGTTGAACAAGGGTTTTTTGAAAGCTTGACAAAAGAATCTGACTGCTTAGATTTTAAGCATGGAATCTTTTAACATATGGCTCTTTGGAAATTGAATAGTGGGAAAATGAATTTGTGGGTCCAAACAAATTTTATTTGAGATAACGCGAGAAAAAAGAAAGAGAAATCTTTCTTCTAGGATTAAAACTGGAGAGTTTGATCCTGGCTCAGAACAAACGCTGGCGGCGTGCCTAACACATGCAAGTCGTACGAGAAAGTCCGCTTCGGTGGATGAGTAAAGTGGCGCACGGGTGAGTAACGCGTGGATAATCTACCCTTTAGTCCGGAATAACTTATCGAAAGGTGAACTAATACCGGATGATATCCCGATTTCCCCGGAGATCGGGATCAAAGAAGGCCTCTGCTTGCAAGCTTTTGCTGAAGGATGAGTCCGCGTACCATTAGCTAGTTGGTAGGGTAATGGCCTACCAAGGTTATGATGGTTAGCTGGTCTGAGAGGATGATCAGCCACACTGGAACTGAGACA
>Ga0208459_1000175_pt1 | contig 86453 bp, 71 predicted proteins | sample AD_UKC087_MetaG_FD_184433 | JGI IMG/M metagenome (GOLD analysis project Ga0208459, IMG submission 184433) | Active sludge microbial communities of municipal wastewater-treating anaerobic digesters from USA - AD_UKC087_MetaG (SPAdes) (version 2) | ecosystem: Engineered > Bioreactor > Anaerobic >... | reverse complement strand
TCACGCTTCCGCGCGATCGTCCAGCGCTGACCGTTCTCAAGCGGCCCAAAAATCACGCTGCCGCCGCCGGGGGTAACTCCAGTCGGGCTACGCCCTTCTTCCGTTACCCCCGAACCATTACTCCGGCCCTCGCTTCGCTCGGTCCCTTTCTCCTTCCCCATCTTTCTTGTCCTCCTCCCTTGGGATCATTAACCCAAGTTCGTGTCCAAGAAAACCGGGTGCGGTTTAACCTCGGTAATCTTATTGATTGTCTTGCCGAGATCCTTCCTGACATCCTTGCCGTCCGGGCCCACCCACTTATCCTTCAGATAGATATTCAGGCTGGTGTATCGTTCCTGGTCAAGCCGCTTGATATCGATCGGTCCAAGTCGGGTCTGGATGTCGGCTACGTTTTCCAGAGGAACGGTCACGCCCGACATCGTCACAACGGGAAGATTCTTCAGGTCGTTCTGATCCCGCCGGAACTTGCGGTCGTAACGCATCTTGATGTCGTACTCGTTTCCGTCGTCGGAGTATCTTGCGACCGTCCTGCCCTGGAACGCGATTGAAACTGCGTTGCTGACCGCACCGGGGGAAAGCCCGAGTTCGGACAGTTTCTGCCTGTCGAAATCGACCTCCATCTGCGGCTTCTGATCCGACATGGAATATATGATTTCGCCAAGTTCCGGAAGCTCGCGAAGCTTCTCCTGCAGTTCCAGGCCGATGCGCCGCTGGTCATCCAGATTGTGCCCGCGAATCTGCAACTCGACATCGCCGGCGCCGCCCATGAAGTTGAACGGGCTGCCAATGGTTACCTTCACCCCGGGGAACACCTTCAGTTCGTCGCGAAGGATGTCCTCGTACTCGGACAGGGAGGTCTGCCGCAGTTCCGGCTTGACCAGGGGAATCCGGAAGGCACCCGCATGAACGCCCTTCGACATGATTGCGGTGAACCCTTCGCCGACGCCGACGTCAAGAGCGATCATCTTCCGATCCTTTTCCGGGATCAGTTGTTCGATTCGGGCCTCGACTTCCTTGAGGGTTCTGTAAGTCTCTTCAAGATTGGTTCCGACCGGGGCCTCGACCGAAACATACATGAAGCCGTCATCGCCTTCGGCCATGAAACCGGTCGGCATGATTGTCCACAGGCCACCGGTGATTCCAAGAAGAGCGATAATGGTTATAAGCACATACCTTCGGTGACCCAGAACCCAGTCCAGTCCGCGGCCATAGGCATTGGAAAGCCAGCCCAGATACCTTTCCTGAAGGCGCGTCGATCTCTCGATTCGTGATTCGGCCGACTTTCCGCCAAGAAGCCTTGAAGCGGCAAGCGGTATGAAGGTAAGGGCAACCACCAGGGAAACGGAAAGGGCGAAGCAGATGGTCACGGCCATGTCGTTGAACATGACGCCCGCGATACCTGGAACGAAAAGGATCGGGACGAATACGACGATGGTCGTCAGCGTCGAGGCGGTGACGGCCAGGCCGACCGTCGATGCACCCTTGATGCTTGCATTCCAGGCCGACTCGCCCATCTGCCTGAACCTGAAAATGTTCTCCATGACGACGATGGCGTTATCGACAAGCATGCCGACCGCAAGCGCAAGACCGGCAAGCGAAAGCACGTTCAGGGTCATTCCGGCCTGGCCCATCAATCCGAAAGTCGCGATGACGGAAATCGGGATGGCCAGCGAAACGATGACGGAACTTCGCATCGAGAACAGGAAGAACAGCAGGACGAAGAAAGTGATGACGACGCCCTGAAGCGCCGCGCTGGACAGGTTTCCGATCGATGCGTTGATGTGCTCCGCCTGGTTGAAGATCACCTTGAACTCGACGTCACGACCGATCTGGGACGGCACCTTCTCAATCTGGTCCATGACCAGCTTGACCGCCTGGACCGTGTTGGCGCCGGACTGCTTCCGCACGAACATCCATATCGAAGACTGGCCGTCGCGCTCCAGAATCCTTCGCGGCTCCTGGAACCCGTCCTCAATCTGCGCGACCTCGCGCAGCTTGATCGTCTGCATGCCGCCGGCAACCGTCTGCCGCGCACCCACCATGACGTCGCCGATCTCATCCACCGACTTGTACTTGCCGTTGACCTGGATGTCGAACTCCAGCGGACCCTGCTCGACATAGCCGCCGGGGAGCTGGTTGTTGCCCGCGTAAACCGCGCCCATTACGGCCTGGACATCCAGGTTGTAAGCGTCGATCTTCTTCGGATCCAGCACGACATGGATTTCGCGCACCAGGCCGCCGGCCGCCTCTGCGGACGCGACGCCGGGAAGACGCTCTATCAGCGGGGCAATCTCGTCGTCGGCGACGTTTCGCAGCACGTCGAGCGGATATGGGCCGGAAAGAGTCATCATGACTATCGGCTGCATGGAAGGATCGAACGCGAAGATGATCGGGGCGTTCGCATCCTCGGGAAGATATCCCTCGATCATCTCGATGGCGCGCCTGACGTCGGTCTCGGCCTGCTCCATGTCAGCGCCCCAGTCGAACTCGATGGTCACAAGGCTGATACCCTGCTTCGACTCCGACGTGACGGACTCGACGCCGTCAACCGCGGACACCGCCTCCTCAAGCGGGCGCGTGATAAGGTTCTCGATGTCCTCGGGATTTGCTCCCTGATACTCGACAATCGTTATGACGACGGGAAAGCTGATATCGGGATAAAGGTCCAGTCCAAGCCTGGCCAGCGAGAAAAGACCGAACCCGACAACCATAAGGTAGATCATCAGAAAGGTTACGCCCCTTCTGACGGAAATTTCGGAAATCTTCATCTGTTCATCTCCACGTGTCCCGGAAGGCAGGTTAGTTGGTCGTCGCGGACGCGGCCTGAGCCGGCCGATCCGACCCGGCATCAACGTTTGCCGCCGGCGCTTCCGCAGCCGGCGCCTGCGTGGCCGGTGCTTCCGCCGCCGGCGCCTTTCCATCTTCAACGATCTTGACCTTCATCCCGTCCTTCAGACCGTGCTGTCCCCTGACAACAAGACTTTCACCGGCAGCGAGCCCATCGACTATCTCCCAGCGGTCGCCTTCCCTTGCGCCCAGCACCAGCACCTTCTCACGCGCAAGCCCTTCCGAATCGACCACGAACGCCTTGCGAAGAAGCTGGCCGGCCTGCTGTCAAGCGACCAGCTTGTTGTCGATAAGCAGGGCGCTTTCAGGAACCGTTACAACACCCTGCCTGCGCTCGACCACAAGACTCGCCGTGCCGAACATGCCGGGCTTGAGAAGACGGGCTCCGTCTTCGCCGCGTGGGTTCGGAACCATCACCTCGACGGTGTTCGTCCTTGTGGCCTGATCGACGTACGGGAAAACCCGGGCGACGGTTCCGGTGAACTTCCTGTCGGGCCATGCGTCAAGCTTCAGATCCACATCCTGACCAATCGACACCCTGGAAATGTCCTTTTCCACCAGTTTCAACTCGATCTTGATCGGGTCGGTCACCAGCAGGGTTCCCAGCGGCATCTGGGGTGAAGCGATATCGCCCTCTTCGTACATCTTGCCAGAAAGTACGCCGTCAACCGGCGCCTTCACCACGGCATGGCCGGCGCTGACCGCAAGCTGGCGCCTTCCGGCCACCAGCGCGTCCTTCTGGGCGACCGTGGCCGAATACTGCGCATTAAGCTGATCTACCGCCTGCTGGGTGGCGACACCCTTTGCAAGAAGATCCCGGGCCCGCTCAAGCTCGCTCTTCAAGTTGGCAATCTGGACATCAAGCGCAACCGCCTGGGCATCAAGCTGGGCAAGCCCGTGGGAAAGCGCCTCCTTCTTGACCACCGCGACCACCTGACCCTTCGCGATCTCGTCGCCCTCGCGCCACGGGAACGAAAGGATCGTATCGGTCATCAGCGCAATCAACCGAACCTTCGAAGATGCCATCAGGTCGGCGTTGTAATTCAGAACCGTCGCGATATCGGCCGTTTCGACCTTCTGAACCAGGACCGCGACATCGGTCGATACAGCGGTCTTCTCGGACTTCGCCTTATCCTTGCAGCCGACGGAAACAACGACGGTGGCGGCAAGGATTAAAGTAAGAAGAAGTGTTCCTGGATTTCTCATGATTTGTCCTCTGTGCATTCAATCCGGATTGGACTGCGCGGCAGCGTCCCACGCGCGTGCCGCAATCGTGACAAGTATTGTCATTGCGCGCCAGGACGTCATCTTACATCGATGTGGGGATTTGTAACGGTTTGTATGCGCCCGATGGCATCAGCGCTCGAAAATCAGCTTGCGTGCATTGGTCACATAGAACTTCTTCAGGACTTCGGACGGCAGGTTGATCGCATCGACTTTCCACCTGCCCTGGATTGGTGTCGGATGGTCTATCTGTCGATCGGCCGTCTCGAAATAGCGCCAGTGCCGTTCGAAGAATACCCTTGCATCGACCAGATCCGGTTCCTTTTCGGATACCGACCCGAGCTGCATCGAACCATCGGCCGCCGTGATGAAGTCGGATCCGAAAAGTATCCTGTCCTGGTGCCTGATGAAGAACTCCCTCACCTTCTCGGCCGGATGCCTGCCGAACTCCGGCACCCTGGCTGAAACGTCCGTATATACGTTCGGATAGGAATCAAGAAGCCTGCCGACGTAATCAAGATCTTCCGCGTTGTTACCCATGTGAATCAACAGGAACGTCGTTCCGGGATGGCGCGCGATCACCCTTTCCTGGGCCGCCATCAGTTCCGCGTGGGTCGGATAATCCTTACCGTAAAAACTCCATCCCTGGGCAATCTGAAGTTCCTCGAACCTCTCGTTTTCCGGCGTCACCGGCTGGAAGAAGGCCACCGGATCGGCCACGTGCCACGCGAATATCAATCCAAGCCTGCCGCAAGCCTCGAAAATGGGAGCAAGCCTCTGGTCGTCAATCTTCACAAGCGTTCCATCCGCAAACCTGACGTTCAGGCCAAGATTCTTAAAAACCTTGATCCCGACGATGCCGTCCTTCTTCATCCGTTCCAGTTGCGGCACGACCGATCTTCCGAAATCCGGACTGTCGATGCCCTGGAAATCAAGGTTCGCAAACGACCGCATGCGGTCGCCCATGATCTTCTGCATTGCCAGGGTGGCGTGGTACCTGACCGATCCGACCTCGCCGGCGCTCTTGACAACGAACGGACCGATTCCGGCCTGTTCGAACACCTCCAGTGCAGTGGCAAGCCCGGTCATCGTCGGATAGATGTGGACATGCGAATCGATGACTGGTTCACCCAGATGCCACTTTCCTGACTGGGCACCGGCCGAACCTTCCGGTGTACCGGTACACGCCATGCAACAAATCACGAGAAACGCCGCTGAAAGTGAAAGCAACTTCTTCATGAAAAGACTCCGAAACCGGTTGCGGCATTAAGTATATATGGAATCGGCGGTCTGCGGACGACTTCAGCGCTTCTTCCTGGCGGACTTCGGCGCGGGGGCCGGAAGCACCCCGTATTCCTGGCCGGGCGGAAGCGACCGCCAGATGGCCCAGCCGACGACGGCAAGGGCAAGCACCACCTGCAGCAAGGCGATCAGATGAGCGTCCCGCAGGCCGAGCAGCCTGTCCGGACGGCCGTCGGATCGCCGGATGAACTCCACCAGGAAACGCGAGAACCCGGACCAGGCCAGGTAGATTGCGAACAGAATCCCCGGCCGCTTGAAACGCTTGCGCAGCTTCCAAAGGATGCCGGCCAGGACAAAATTCGAAACCGCTTCATAAAGCGGGGTGGGATGAACAACGACGCCCGGCGCCGTCGGTACGATTCCGTTCGGGAACGCCATGCACATGAAGTGATCCCACGACGAAGGCTGACATGTCACGCCGTAACACCCGTCACCCGAAATCAGGCAGCCGAGCCGACCGAACGCATACCCGGAAGCAAGCATCGGTGAGACCGTGTCAAGCATGACCGGCAGCGGAAATTTCTTCGAAAGCCAGTAACCGATGATGCCCGCGGCAGCCAGGATCAACCCGCCGTGCCAGGTCAATCCGGCCCCGGAAACGAAATCCTTCAGCGTGAACGAATCGGCTTCGGTAAGAAGGTAAGCCAGCTTCGAGCCGATGACGCCAAGGACGATCGCAATCATGATTGTCATGTCGCCGACCGCCGGGTCGATGTTGCGGCGGCGAAGGTCACGCCCCAGCCACCACGAAGCGGTCAGGAACCCGACCGCCATCATCACTCCGTACGTCCCGATCTCAATCGGTTCCCTGATTACATAAGGCCACATAATGCCTCCCGCGGACCAGGCCGCCCCGGTTCAAACTACTTGCGGCTGGAACAATCCTTTGAACATCCGGCGCACGACGATGGGGCGCAACCTTCCGGCATGCGGCTTTCCATCCACGACTTGACCACGTCGGCCACCGTGCCGGAAACACCCTTGACTATCTGCATTCCGTAGCTGTTGAAGGCATCGAAGGCGTGCGACCCGATTTCGCCGGCGATGATCACGTGGGCACCAAGTTCGTCGTGAATCCAGCGCGGTATCTGGCCGGACTGATGACCATCGGCGAAAGGATTCCGAATCGTCCGTACGTCATCGATCTCGTCTTCATCGACATCCACCGCCACGAAGGCAGGGGCCGAAACGAACTGCGAGCTGACCGCCGCCTTGATCCCGTCCATTGAGGCCGCCGCAACGACGACGGTGCGGATCCTGGCCCGCTTGCGCTCGGCGGCAACCCTGGTCCATTCCTGTTCAACACGTGACGCAATCTCGTCAAGCGCGACTGCGGCGGGATCCGAAGGTTCCGAATCGACCAGTGGCCTGCCCGAGTCTCCGGCGCCGACCATTTTCGTCGTGATGGGTATTGCGCCCAGAAACGGCACATCCATGTCCTGCGCCGCCTTCCTGCCACCGCCGACGGAAAAAAGATCTATCCTTTCGCCGCAGTGCGGGCAGACAAGGCCGGACATGTTCTCGACGATGCCGAGAACAGGCAGTTTAAGCATCCGCACGAAATTGATGCACTTCCTGCTGTCCAGAAGCGACACGTCCTGTGGCTGGGTAACGACGACCACGCCATCCGCGTCCGGGATCAACTGTGCGACCGAAAGTGGTTCATCGCCGGTTCCAGGCGGGCAATCGACAACTATCAGATCGATGCCCTCCCAATTGCCCTCTGCCAGGAACTGGGCGATGACCCCCGACTTCATCGGACCACGCCACACCACGGGAGAATCCGGCCCGGGAAGAAAGCCGGAAATCGAAAGAACCTTGACGCGATCGGCCGCCTGGTGCGGTTCAATCACGCCGTCGCCGCCCTCGGCCGGAAGGCCCTCGACCCCGGTCATGAGCGCCACGTTCGGTCCGTGGATATCGGTATCGACGATGCCGACATTGAAGCCACGGGCAGCAAAAGTGTAGGCCAGGTTAACGGCAACCGTGGTCTTCCCGACACCACCCTTTCCGCTCATTACAAGCACTTTGTGCTTGATTTCCGACATCTTCAGAACCGCTGTCGCGGTGTGTTCCTTCGATTGGTGACCGCCATGCTCGGCCATTTTCAAACCTCCCGGACAAATCAATGAAAAGCGTCGCGACCAAGGTCGGGACTAGTTACCACTTATGAACCGATGATTCAACCTGTCTTGACATATCCCGAGCGGCTGTCGACTATTCAGGCTGCCTCGGATCGGCGGAGGTCGACATGGAAAAGAACAGGATATACGGGCCGGTTCCAAGCCGACGCCTCGGCTTCAGCCTGGGCATCGACCTGGTCGAATACAAGCACTGCCCGCTCGACTGCATATACTGCCAGTTGAAACGAACCACGCGGCTTGACGCCAGTCGCGAAACCACCGTCGAGATCGAGGAGGTGGTCGGACAGGTCGCCGCGAAAATCGCAACCGGCGCAAGAGTAGATCACCTGACGCTCGGCGGTTCGGGCGAACCGACGCTGTACGGACAGCTTGGCGGACTGATCGATGCGCTTCACGAAAGATTCGACATCCCAGTGGCCCTGCTGACGAACGGCGTCCTGTTCGGGGATCCGGCAGTCAGGGCCGAGGCGGCCCGGGCGGATGTGGTGCTGCCGAGCCTGGACGCATGGGATCAGGAATCGTTCGAACTGGTCAACAGGCCGATTGCCGGGATGGGCTTTGAAGCTTTCATGGACGGCATGATCAGATTCCGGCAGCAATACAGGGGACTTATCTGGCTTGAAGTGATGCTGCTGGCCGGAATTTCGGACAACCCGGACGTCATATCGCGTCTTGCCGCCCAGGCGGCGCGGCTGAAACCCGACCGGATCCAGTTGAACACCCCGGTCAGGCCGCCCGCGACCGACCTGGCGATCCCGATTTCAAGACAGACGATGACCATGCTTGCAGACCTTTTCAAACCGCCGGCGGAGGTCACCGCCGACTTTCCTGAACCTGCCGGAAACGACCCGGAAACCCATGTCACGACAGTGCAGGTTCTGGAAACTATCACCCGCCGGCCGTGCACGGCCAGGGACGTCGCTGTCGGCCTGAACGCACCGGAAGGTGAAGTTTCGGCGGCACTCAGGATACTTGTCGGTGAAGGCAGGATTGTCCTGTCGGTACAGGACGGAAAGGACTACTTCAAGCTGCCGGCCTGACCTTTCTGGCCTGACGCGACCTCGAGGATTACGTCAACAACAGTTTCAACGTCGAGTTCCGACTCATATTTCCTTCCGTCGATGAAGATGGTCGGGGTCGAATCGACACCCAGGCGCAATCCTTCCTTCTTCGAATCGACCAGCGCCTGCCTCGAAGCGTCCGACGATGCCGCAGCCTGGAATTTCGCGGCCTCCATGCCTGCCGCCGCGGCGATGGCCGGTATGTCACCGACCTTGAACGAATCGAACCGCCGGTACGCCTCCATGAGGAATGGCCAGCCCCGCCCGATCATTATTGCGGCGGCAAGAGCCTGGTTGGCCTCGGCCGAATTCTGGTGGCTCTTTATCGGAAACGGCCTCATGACCAGCCTGGCAACGCCCTTCAACCTTCCCGTTTCAACTTCTGCCCGGAGCTGGGGCACCAGTTTCGAACAGAACGGACACCTGGCGCATGTATAGACAAGAACGATGACCGGAGCCCCGGCATCCCCGGCGACAGCCCCTTCAGGCGGTGCCGCAAGGTTCTGCGCCGTGCGCCGCCCCGTAACCGACATGGCCCTTTTTTCCAGGCTTCTTACAATGGCGCCCCTGTCGGCGCCCCCGGCTGCAAGCCTGCATACATGTGCCGCGATTGACGCGGCCCTGTCCACGCATGCCGGGGCGCCGGACATGCATTTTCGGATTGTCTGGTCGCAACAGTCGTACATGTATTCAGAATCAAGAACGGCCGCCGCCGTCTCGGCGGCCTTCCCCGAAAGACGGTCGCACTCGGGCGGCGCCGCCACCGCAACGACCGGACCAATCAGCACCAGAAACGCCGTGAGGGACATTCTCATTATCACACCTTCCATGCCGACAACCTTTCAACGAGGTGATCGACCCCGAAAGAGTTGCGATCAAAAACCAGAATCCACACCGACATAATGAACCAGACAGCATCCCTGGCGACGGTCAGGAGCGAAATCGGATCCTCGACCGCGCCCTGGGACGCGAAACATCCGCAGGACATATGCAGCCCGCGGGCAAGGGCAATCGAAATCGCGACGATGAATACGACCATCATGCCCGAGGTCAGCAACGCCGCGGCCCTGGCCCTGAAGCCGGCGACCAGCATCAGGCCGGCCGCGAGTTCAATCCACGGAAGGACTATCGCCATCAGGTTGATGACCGCCAGCGGCAGGATGTCATACGTTGCGACATCCACGGCGAACATCGCGGGATGAACAATCTTGTGAAAGCATGCCGCCAGGAAGACGTACCCGATATACAGGCGCAATGCCAGTATCAGCCATGGGCATGAAACTACCGCGGAAGCGGTTCGCGACAGCCGGTTCATTCCGCCCCCCTTGCCGACTTCAGCGCCTGCACGCCCCCTTCAACGAAGGCAATGTTTGAAATGCCACGCCCCGCCAGTTCCCGTGCCAGTTCCCGCCCCGAATCCGGGTCGGCGCCGTCGCCGTATACAACCACATGGCGCGCCCTTGAAGACGCGACGCGGCGGATCACCTGGTCGGCAACCGGCTCAATGTAATCAAACGGGATGTTGATTGCGCCGCGCAGGTGCCAGGACGAAAAATCGGATGAACTTCCGGCATCGATCACCAGCGTGCGTCCCGCCCGGATCTCGACCTGGTCAAGCAGCCCGGACGTGGGAAGAACCGCATCGACTTCACCAAGCGGCTCGGGACAAGGCACGAAAATCTCGTAGGGGGATTCGGCCACCAGGGGGATACCTTCCTCCCTTGCCAGGTTGAACAGGATTCCCACGGCCGCGGACGCTGCCGCGACGACAATCGCGTCCCTGACGATTCGTTTCCATCCCGTCATCAGGCACTCCTCCAATACGAACACGTGTCAGTTGGCGCAGGACGAAGAACGCTGCACCTGTTCATCCTGCCTGAGCATGTCCCGGACTCGCTCGTCGAGCCCAGAGCCTTCCTGGCCCCAGTCGATCCCGCCGGAAGCCCCGTTGTCGCCCGACACCGACGCCGGACGCCTGAAGTCCGCGCTGCCGGTTACCTTCAGCCGCAGAAGCAGGCGATGATCCGTGAACGAATAGGCCGCGGCGGTACTGTCACGAATCGAAAAATCGTAGGAAACGCCGATTCTTGCGCCCGACATCGACGGACCCCACAACTGCCCGCCCGTCCTGACCAGAAGATCGAACCGGTTGGCGGTGGATCCAAATGGATCCCCGGTTATTGTGGCCGCCGACCAGGGGTAGTAATCGAATGACATCGAAGCCGACACCCTGGCCATCCAGTCGCGTTCCAGCCGCATCACGAAAGCCCCCGAAACAGACATGCCGACCTGGCTCCAGGCTTCATGCCGGGCGTCGTAATACCTGCCGGCCACCGCCCAGAGCGCTGTAAGGTTGCCGACGGGCCTCACGGATCCCCCCAGCCCGATATCCGCCTCGATTCGTGTCTTGACCATCTCCGCGAAGGTTCGATGGCCGACACCGCCAAAAACCATCAGCGAAGGCAGTATCTCCACCTCGAACTCGCCCCGGTGGGCCGCGGTGTAAAGAACCGGCGAGTCGTCGGCCTTGAATCCGTGTGTCAGAACCAGCCACTCCGGCCTGTATCCAACGAACATTCGTGGAAGAACATTTCGAAAAAGCAATCCGACCTGGCCGGTAAAATCGAAAAACCCGAACTTCGATGCCGGCCCCATGAGGAACAGATTCAGCCTCGGTTGAATTTCCAGAACCGGGCGGACGATGGTGCCAGTGTCGGGGGACAGGCGCACCCTTGCGTCAACCGATGTCATCGGCGCGCCCCCGTCGTCTTCGGACGCGGAATCGGTTGCCGATCCCATCCTTGCATTGGACGTGTAGCCGCCACCTATCTCGACCGACCACGCGACATCCGGAACCGAATCCGGGGCAAGGCGTCTTTTCAAGCCGGGCAGGGCCTTGACGTCTCCATCGTAACCGGCCTTCGACGAAGCGGCCTGACGCAGGGCCGCGTCCGTGTCGGCATCCCTTCCAAGGGCGGCGAGGGCCATCGCCCTGACCATCAGAACCCTCATCAGATCGGGGCCTTCACAGGCTCGCGCCGCATCGGCATCGACAGAGGCAAGCGCCTGCTCCGGGAATGCACGCCTCAGCAGCGCAAGACCAAGCCAGGCCCGCGTCGCGCAGTCGGCCGCGTTCTCTTCCACAAGACCCGAAAGCACCTTGACGGCCCAGAAGTCATTGCCGGCCCGATAGTAGGCGATTCCAAGCTCCCTCCGAAGTCCCGCGTCCCCGGGGTTGGATGCCAGTGCCGCTTTCGCGCGATCAATTCCGTCGCCGCCTTCCGATGAACTGGCTGGACCCGGCAGGAAAAAAAGGATCGCGAGCAACACCGACGCCAGAAACCTTGTCATCTTCCTGGCCCTCCCGACGCAGGCACGGCATCCATGCAACACCTGAAACCACGGGCGGACGGACCCCAGTTCCCGTCATGATCACATCGATGGAGGGCCTCGGAATCCGAACAGTTATAAGCCCCGCCTCGGAAGTGGTCGATGCCGTCGCCGGCGTCGGTCACCTCCCAGACGTTGCCGTTGATGTCATACGCACCCCACTCGTTGACGCACCGGGGAAAGGATCCCGTCGCGACCACGTGAAAGGCGGCCCCGCACGGCCCTCCGTCCCCGGCGGGCGAGGAACGCACCCGGCAGTGGGGATAGGGACATTCCAGCACCGTCGAGCAGGTCGTGTCGCAATAACAAAACGTGTCGATTGAATTGCAGACGGCCGGATCGTAGGCATTGCCATACGCATAGACGCTTCCGACCGAACCGGAACATGCGTCAATCCATTCGTCCTGCATGCAGATTCTCTTTGAAACGCTGGCGCACGCCGCCTTCGCGACCGCCAGGTTGACCGATGACGACGCCCACGGCATGCGCTCGGGCTGGCTTACGGGAGTATTGGAAGTGCCGGCGGTGGATGAAGTCGAATCGAGCCTGGCGGCTTCATACCTGTCCATGCAGAACGGTGTCCGGGAAGGATGAAGAACGACGACCATGTCATCGGGACACGACCAGGCGGCCGCATCAATACCCGAATCAACGGCCGCATCAACCGCCGCGTCGAACAATCCGGGATCCGGCGCCACATCGAAAACCTCGGCGGCCGCATCCCCTGACCCATCCTCAACCAGATCCTGCATTCCGCTGTCAAAGGGTTCCACGGTTGCGCCGTCGGTGCCGCCATCGTCCACCTGGAACATGTCCGAATCCGGACCGGTGCATATGTCCTCGACGGGTGAATCCGGAAGGGCGATGTCCCCGACAACCGCAGAATCGGCATTTCCACCGTCCGTCGCCACCGCATCGGCCACCATTTCCACGCGCTCAACATCATCGGGATTGAGTTCCAGCGGATCCTGGCAGCAGCGGAAGCCAAGTGCGCTGGGAATCCAGTTCCCCGGGATATACGAGCACTTGTGAAGCTTGGCGGAATCGCTGCAGTTATAGGCACCGCCCCGCACATCCATTCCATCTCCGCCGGCGACGTGTTCCCAGACGTTTCCATTCATGTCGAACACGCCATATTCGTTGACACATCCCGGAAAAGATCCCGTCGGCATCAGATGAAATCCACTTCTTCCATAGGTGTCTATTCCGTTGCAGACAGCCGGTTCGTACGAATCGCCATATGAATAAACGGTATCGTCCGGCCCTGAACACGCCAGGCCCCACTCCGCCGGCAGGCACAGGCGCTTTCCCGATGCGGCGCAGGCGGCCGCCGCGACCTGGTTGTCGGTTGTCATCCACGGATGGGCGCCCTTCCTGGTGACGGCGCGGGATCCGTCAACCCCGGGACTGGCCGAGGTGGAATCCGGCCGGGAAGCCTCGTAAATATCTATACAGAAAGAATTTTCCACCATGACCATGCCGGCCGGACAGTACAGAATCGGGGCCACGGCCTCGAACACGTCCCGGGGCTGGGACGGGCGACAAACATTGCCAACGCATTCGAAACCGGCCAGGCAGTCCGAGGGAAGCACGCACTCGAATACGCAGACGCCTTCCGATCCGCACACTTTCGGGGATGGGCAATGAAAATTTTCAAAACACTTTTCGTTAACGCAGCCGACGATCCCCGCAATTATCAGGACGAACAGCGGAAGACAGTATCCATGAAGGCGGCACATCATTGAATTTCCTTTACCGCAGCAGCGCCGAAGACGTCGGGAATAATGCTACATTTGAAAACGATTATCAATTGCCGAACCGGCGACGAGATCGCGACGACCTTGCATTTTTGAACAATCCGTCCGTAAATTCGGCGTGCGTGGACTTTCTGCAGAGAGGCCGGGGATGAGCGAAGCTACTATCAACGGAAACATTGAAGATCGAAGGGCGAGGATCGCCCTGGTGGCAATGCTGATGTTCAGCGTGGTGGGAATCGCGATCGCCGCGGATCTGGCCAACATCTATGTCGCGTCCAGGACCGATCCGGATTTCCAGAGCTTCTGCGCGGTCAGCGACGGGATTAACTGCACGTCGGTCGCACTGTCCGAGTATTCAACGGTCTTCAATACCCCGGTGGCCGTCTGGGCAATCGCGGGCTACCTGTTCACGGCCTTTCTGTCCGGCATGGCGCTCTTCCGGAAAAGAACCGGTTTCGGTACGGGCTTCCTCTTTCTGTTCGGTTGCCTCTACACGCTGGTTTCCATCTGGCTGATCATCGTGATGACCTTCCTCATTCACTCGATCTGCATCCTTTGCATGGCGATCGACGTGATCAACGTGGCTTTCATGGTGATGGCCATCTTCGCCATCCGCGCTTCCGGCAAGTCAATCGGGGCAGCCGTCCGGGATGACTTCATCGACGTCTTCCGCCACCCGGCCCGCCTTGTAGTGCTCGCATCGGCCGGATTCGGCATACTTGCCCTGGCCGCGCTCGTCGGGCCGATGCTGATGAACGAAGCCTCCGGCATAAGTATGGCGCGTCATGACGATCCCGGCCTGACGGCGCATGGCGGGGACCAGGACGGCCAGTGCTCGCACGACCAGGGCAGGAAGGTCGTCGAGACGCAGCGTGGGGTTTCGCCGGACGGCCATCCCTGGATCGGTTCACCGGCACCGAAAATCGAAATCCACGAATTCACGGATTACGAATGCCCGTTCTGCAGAAAGGCCCACATGATGGTTCGACAACTCGTGGCTTCAAACCCGGATGTACGGGTGTATCACCGCCACCTGCCCCTGGACAACAGGTGCAATCCTTCCCTTGAGCAGCCTTTCCATAAAAGGGCCTGCGAACTCTCGAAGATTTCCATCTGCGCGGGCGAACAGGGACGCTTCTGGGAAATGAATGATTTTCTGTTCCAGCACTCGCAGGAAATCGGTGGTGACAACCTGAACCCGAACACGATCGCGGAACGCCTGGAACTCGACATGGATCGCTTCCAGTGCTGCATCAACGACGAATCCCGATTCGCGGTGATGAAGGCCGACATCGAGGAAGGGAACAGAAGGGAGTTGAAAGGTACTCCAGCTTTCATTATCAATGATTCCGTATATTACGGTAAAATCCCTTCCGAAGCTCTTGTGCCCTTGCCGGTGGTGCAACCGTCGGAATGACGGAATTTCGGGCACGGCGCGACGCCGGACGGCGTCCGGATTGCAACCTTCAAAGGTGATCCCTGATGAATCGTGCCGCATTCCTGATTGTTCCCGTGGCTTTCCTGGCCTGCGTAGTCCTCATCTCGGCCGGCTGCAACCAGGGCAACGGTGTTGCCGGCGGCGGCGACATGACGGCCGACTTCTTCAACGAAATCGAAGCACTGAAGATGAAGATGGCCGCCTGCGCACCCGGCCAGGAAATTTTTGACTGGGGCCCCGGCGTCAACACGCTGCCAATCCTTGACGGACTTTCCGCAACCATGGCCGAGGAGTTGTACTCGACCATCCGTTACGCGAATTCGGCCGTTTCGTGCGAACAGTTCTTTCTGTCGCTGAACTCCGAATTGCCGCCGCAAACCTGTGCTGAACCGGGACGCGAATGTCGGGGATCCGTCGCGATGGTCTGCCTTGCGGGCGCCGAAAGGAACTATCGAATCGACATCGACTGCGGGGACATGGATCTGGGCTGCCTTGATGGTCGCTGCACGATTGGTGTCTGCGAATCGGGAGAATGCGACGGGGACACCCTGGTGACGTGCGACGGAAAGAGCCTGAAAAACGAATTCAGGTGCGGAAGGCTCGGCCTGTCCTGCGGATACGCCGATAACGACCTGCAATGCATTGGCGAAGGGGAACAGTGCTCCATCACCTCCGTGGCGCCGGCGTGCCAGGGAAACATCCTGAACTTCTGTCTGGGCGGCAGGCTTGCAAACATCGACTGCGAGAAGATCTCGGGTGGTCGAAGGGAATGCAACCAGTCCTGGCTTGACGCCAACCAGGAGATCACGCCGCTTGAAATCGTCGCTTCTTTCCTGGACAGGGTGTGCAGCCAGAAGTATGCCGAATGCCAGGACGGCGCGTCGATCTGCTCCGAGGACGGGGAGGCCATGTTCTGCCGCGACGGCCTCTATGAGGACGTCTATTGTCCTTACTTCGGCTTTGAGAACTGCACGCCACCCGGGCCGGGAATCGAAAAGGCGACCTGTACCGGGTTTGTGGAGATACTTGAATGAACGCGCATGGGAAATCCGGTTGCTTCCGGATTCCCGGCAAAAGGGGGAACACATGAATCGGCCGTGGTTTCCGCGTGCCCTGACGATCGTCGTGCTGGCCGCCGCCGCAACCGGCTGTGAATCCGAGTCCGCTGGATTCTTCACAGTCTCGGGGACTGTACGCGATCGTGACGGAGGGCCTCTCGAAGGCATCTCAGTGACCTGTGACGACATGAAAGGGACGGCGGTTTCGGATGTTGACGGCAATTTCGACCTTAAATGCGTCCTGCCCGAGAGGCAGCTTCCCGAAGACCCCGCCCCCCTTGCGGTCGTGATGTTCCAGGGCGGCGGGTTCGCTCCGTCGGCAAAGACGGTAATGCCGGTAGAAGATATACGAATCGGCATGGAAGTCATCATGGAAAAGCGTGCGTCGAGCCACGACGTCTCGATCCCCGCGGGCAACGTATCGGTGCCGGTTCTTGTCGAGACGATGGGGCTTTCGTTCCGCAAGGACGCGCTTCTGGATGAAACGGGCATTCCGGTTGCCGGCACCGCTTCGTTCAAGGCCGCCTCGTGGGACATCAGCCTTCCGGTCGAGATGGACGAGGGAACAAACAAGATAATCACCGACGCGATCAATCCGCCGTTGAACCGCCAGGCGGTGGTTCCAGGCGACGGCACATGGCTCAGGCCCCTTGCGGCAGGCTGGCTTGACACTGCACCGGCCTCGATAAACCCCAACGTTGGAATCGACCTCCAGATGTTCAGCCAGTTCGCCGACGACGCACTTGGGCGCCAGATTTCGGATCCGGAGGACTCAAGGATCTTCTTCCTCGACACGACGACCGGCCTGATGAAGGAAATCGATGACGCGACGCTGATCGCACAGAACCAAGTGGGCACGAAGGTGATCGACCCCGGACTCTGGGTCTGGATGGCCCCGCATGCGCAGCACGCCTGCTTCGATGTCACCGTCAACAAGGGCGACAACCCGGTGAACGGCGCCCAGGTCAAGGCTTTCGAGATGTTCGGGGATGATCGCGAGAAGTCCCTTGACGAGGCTATCGGCTCCGAAGACGGCCATTACTGCCTGAGGGCCGTCCAGGGAAAATCGGTTCAGATCGAGGTCGTCATCCCTGGAAAGGACGGGCTGCTTACCCTTTCGCGTGACTTGATGTCCGGCGGAACCGCGGCCTGCGGCGACGGCTGCAACCCGATCAAATTCGAATTTCCATGTGAAATCAACAAGGACTGCGCTCCGGATGCCGAATGTCTCGAAGGGGAATGCGTTGCCCGCGACTGACCGGAAACCCCCACCGAAGCTTCCATTCCCAATATTGTTCAAGAAACACCGAAGGTTGTGGAATCAGGATCGCAAGGCTCTGTAATCATTGGCTAAAACCAAAGAATTCTTAAAATGTCGGAACTTATGGCGCCGGGGGTGTTGCCGCACCCTTTCATCGCCGCGATAACCCATTGAAATCATTGCTTCAAAAAATTTTTTCCATTCAGGGGTTGTATCGTTTTCAACAACGAATTAGTTTCCACTTCACCAAGAGCCTTCGGTGCTCGAATCCAAACTCGGAAACAACAATCTGGGGTGAACGGGCGGAGTTTATGCAGAATCTTTGGGACAGAGCGCGCTGCCTTTTGAAAGACAGACTTGATCCGGATGCTTTCAACAAATGGATTGCAATCATTCGTCCATGTGAAAACGAAGGTGGAAGGCTGACCCTTGAAGTACCGGACACGTACACGGCCAAGCACATTCAGGACAACTTCGCCGAAAAAATTAAGGACGCCCTGTGGGATACCACCCACAGAAGCGTCGGCGTTGATTTCCGCGTTGCCCAGCCCGACCCGTCGGCCAGCCTCCCTGTTTCCGCGGTTCCGTCCGACAGAAAGGCTGGCGGCCAGGAGTCGCCCGGCATCCAGAACGATATCGATCGCCTGAAGGAACGCTTCACCTTCGAAAACTTCATCGTCGGCGATTGCAACTCTTTCGTGCACTCGGCGGGCCTTGCCGTTTCCAGGGATCCGGGCGGGGCCTACAACCCGCTGTTCATTTATGGCGGCGTCGGACTTGGCAAGACTCACGTGCTCCATGCAATAGGACACCAGATCAGGCGCGAGAATCCGAGACTGAAGATCGTCTGCACCAGTGGCGAGACTTTCACGAACATCGTGATGAACGCGGTCAACAGCAAGAGCATGGACAGCCTGCGATCGAAGTTCCGCGGCCTTTGCGACGTTCTGCTCGTTGACGACATTCAATTCGTTTCAAGCAGCCAGTTCGTGCAGACTGAACTGTTCCACACGTTCAATGCCCTGTACAACGACGGTAAGCAGGTCGTAATCACCAGCGACCAGCCGCCTTCGGCCCTCGACGTGCTGATGGATCGGCTGCGAAGCCGCTTCGAATGGGGCCTGATCGCGGACATCCAGCCCCCGGACGAGGAAACCCGCGTAAGGATCCTCCTGCGCAAGGCCCAGATCGAGGAATACGACCTGCCCTTCGACGTGGCCGAATTCCTTGCCTCCAGGTATTCGGGATCCGTGCGCGAGCTGGAAGGCGCGCTGAACCGGGTTTCGGCCCACGCCCTGCTGATGAAACAGGCCATCACGCTGGACATGGCCCGCCGCATATCGATCAAGACTCTTAACGAAGGTCGTGGCCGCGTTACTTCGGAACGCGTCATCAGGACCGTGGCCGACTATTACAACCTCAGCCCGGTCGATATCCGTGGCCCCAAGCGACATCGCGCGGTGTCGATACCGCGATATATCGCGATGGGAATCATCAGGGATCACCTGAAGTTCTCGCTGCCGCAGATCGGCCGCATTTTTGACAACCGCAGCCACACCACCGTGCTTTCCGGATTGAAGACTCTCGACAAGATGGTTCAGACCGAAGCATCGGTCAATAACGCCATCCGGGACATCTGCCTTACCCTGGGTTTCATGTGATCGTTTCAGACACTATTCCGGTGGGGAAAAATACACTTGACACCGGGATAACCGACGCCTATCATACTGGCCGGTTTTAATGGACGAAGTGGAGGAACGGATGCCACTTGCGACAGTCAAGAAGCAGGAAATAATCGAAAAGTTCAAGACGCACGACTCCGACACCGGCTCGGCTGACGTGCAGATCGCTCTGCTGACGGAGCGTATCCGTTATCTGACGGAGCATTTCAAGACCAACAAGCAGGATCACCATTCCCGTCGTGGACTGCTGAAACTGGTTGGCCGCCGCCGGCGCCTGCTGGACTACATAAAGGCGTCCGATAAGGATCGGTACCAGAATCTCATCACGGAACTGGGCATACGCAAGTAAGCCTGATGACGCCGTTCAGATTCCGACCTTGCCTCATCGTCTGCAGGCTTTTTCGAAATGGCATTGCGGACATCATCGATCCCCTTAATTTTTGGCAACAAAACAGAGGAATAATATTATGTTTTTGCGGGAAACCATCGACTTCTTCGGCAAGCCGCTGACCATCGAGACCGGTCGGCTCGCCAAGCAGGCAAACGGCGCGGCGCTCGTCACTCTCGGCGAGACGGTCGTGCTTGTCACCGTATGCGCCGGTAACGACTACCGCGACGGGGACTTCATTCCACTCACCGTGGATTACCTTGAAAGAACTTACGCCGCAGGCAAAATCCCCGGGGGCTACTTCAAGCGTGAAAGCAAGCCGACCGAGGGCGAAGTCCTGAATTCCAGGATCATGGATCGGCCCATCAGGCCCCTCTTCCCCAAGACTTTCAAGTACGAGACGCAGATCGTCGCCCTGGTCATTTCCAGCGACCAGGAAAACGATCCGGCGGTTCCCGCGCTGATCGGCGCCAGCGCCGCCCTGACCTTCTCGAACGTGCCTTTCCAGGGTCCCATCGCGGGAATCAGGGTCGGCATGATCGGCGACAGGTTGATCGCCAACCCGACCAACGAAGAACGTGCGCTGTGCGACGTTGACCTGATGACGGCAGTCGGCCCGAACGGCCTGGTGATGGTCGAGGGCGAGGCCCGCTTCGCTCCGGAGGCCAAGATTGTCAAGGCGTTGAAGTTTGCCGAGGAAGCCTCCAGGGTTCTGCTTGATCTTCAGAAGGACATGGCGGCAAAGTTGAACGTGACTAAGAGGGTTCCGCCGGAAAAGACGGAAAACGCCGCGCTTGTCGCCCGTGTCCGTGAACTGGCCTGGGATCCCATGTGCCGCGCGCTGACGATCCGCGAAAAGCTGCCACGCCGGGATGCAATCAACAACCTGGCGAAAGCGACGGTCGAGGCCATGAAGGAAGAATTCCCGGACTCGACCGGCGAAATCCTGGCCGCAATCGAACACCTTGAAGGTGAACGGCTGCGTGGCCAGATTCTTGACGCCGGCCTTCGCGTCGATGGACGCGACCTTACAACGGTTCGCCCGATTACGTGCGAGATCGGGGCACTTCCCCGCACGCATGGAAGCGCGATTTTCACCCGCGGCGAGACCCAGGCGCTGGTAACCGTGACCCTGGGCACGGAAGAAGACGAGCAGCGCATGGATCTGCTGACCGGCGATCACTTCCGCCGGTTCATGCTTCATTACAACTTCCCGGCCTTCAGCGTCGGCGAGGTCAAGCGCCTGGGCAGCCCCGGACGTCGTGAAGTCGGGCATGGAAACCTTGCCTGGCGCGGAGTGTCGAAGGTCCTGCCGCTCGACAACCCGGAATTCAAGTACGCCATCAGGGCAGTCTCCGAAATCCTCGAATCCAACGGCTCTTCCTCGATGGCCACCGTCTGCGGTTCCTCCCTGGCCCTGCACGACGCCGGCGTCCCCGTCACGAGCCATGTCGGCGGTATCGCCATGGGGCTCATCAAGGAAGGCGACCGCGTCGCGGTGCTTACCGACATCCTTGGCGATGAAGACCACCTTGGCGACATGGACTTCAAGGTCGTCGGTACCCGCGAAGGCGTGACGGCCGTCCAGATGGACATCAAGTGCGACGGACTTACCGAGCAGATCATGACGACGGCGCTGGAACAGGCCCGCCAGGCCAGGCTCCACATCATCGGCAAGCTCGAGGAAGCCATCCCGGCCCCCAGGACCGAATACTCCCCGTGGGCCCCGCGCATTTACACGATGCAGATCAGCGAGGATCGAATCCGCGACCTTATCGGCCCCGGCGGCCGGAACATCCGCGGAGTCCAGGCCGAATCGGGCGCGACCATCAACGTCGATGACTCGGGCATGGTCACCATTGCGGCCGTTGACAAGGCTTCCGCCGACAAGGCGATAGCCATGATCCACGAACTGACCGACGACGCCGAGGTCGGGCGCACCTATCTTGGCGAAGTCGTCAAGATCATGGACTTCGGCGCATTCGTCCGGATCCTGCCGGGCGTCGAGGGCCTGTGCCACATCAGCGAACTGTCCGATCACAGGGTCAAGACGGTCGAGGACGTGGTCAAGGAAGGCGACGAAATCCTGGTCAAGTGCATCGGAGTCGATCCGAAGAACGGCAAGATCCGCCTTTCCCGCCGCGAGGCAATGGCCGAGCGCAACAAGGCCTGACGCAAATCCTCGTTGACAACAACCTCCGGGATACCCATCTTTCCTTCCGGCTTTTTCGATTCATGGTGAAAAGAGATGTTTTACTTTGACCCCTTGTATTTCGTCTTCCTCGGGCCGGCCCTGCTGCTGAGCATCTGGGCCCAGGCCAGGGTGAAACTTGCTTACTCGAAATATTCGAAAGTGCCTTCGTCGACCGGAATGACCGGGGCCCGCATCGCCAGGGCCATGCTGGACTCGGAAGGCGTACAGGGTGTTTCAATCGAAATGGTTCCGGGGAAGCTCTCGGATCACTACGACCCGTCAAAGAAGATCCTGCGGTTGTCGGACGGCGTCTATAACGGGACGTCGGTTGCAGCGGCCGGTATCGCCGCGCACGAAGTCGGCCATGCCATCCAGCACGCCAGGAAGTACTCGCCGCTGGTGATTCGAACCGCGATGGTACCCCTTGCCCAGCTTGGCTCGAACCTTTCGTGGATCCTGATGCTTGTGGGATTCCTTATCAGCGTCACTGAACTGGTCTGGGCCGGAATAATCCTGTTCGGGGCGGCCGTCCTGTTTTCGATCGTGACGCTGCCTGTCGAGTTCAACGCGTCGGCCCGTGCGAAGGAGGCCCTTCCACGACTCGGACTGGTCGCGGCATCCGACTCCCGTGGAGTCAACGCCGTCCTGAACGCCGCCGCCATGACCTATGTCGCGGCCGCAGCGACCGCGGTCCTGCAACTGGTGTATTTTGTTCTGCGCGCCAACAGGAACTGACCGCCGGCACCCGACGTCCGCCCCTATCGACGATTCACTTATCGAGTTGACATGAAAAATCTTGTCGATATAATTGTGCACCCTTGTTGTCAGGAGGCCAGGGAAATGCCTTCAAGTACGAAGAAGACGAAGCTGATTACGAAACGCAAGGCCACAAAGTCCGGAGCCCGTCGCAAGAGGGAAATCCGCCACGATTACAACGTCAAGGTCCAGGAAGTGGGCCGGATGCTGGGACTGGATACGCCGGACGCGCTTGCGAACAAGACCGAGTAGTCCCGGTTCGAACCGGGGCCTGTAATACGCCGCGGGATCGGCCACGCCGACCCGCCACGGAGACTGAAATGGGCACCACCGTGGAAACAGACATTGCACGAATCGTCGCTGCCGCCAACGAAAAGACCTTCAGCGGCGCCCCCGCGTACCTGATTGTCGAAAAATGCGTCGGTTGCGCCAACGCCATCCAGCATGAAGGCAAGTCCTTCTGCAAGGTGTACAAGGATCCGGCCGCCAAGTGGATGTTCGGCCAGTGCAACCTTGGCACGCACATCGTCCGCAAGGCGGAAGAGCAGAAGAAGGTCAACCCGCTGAAGGCTTCCAAGAAGGCCTTGAAGGGCGCCTGACCCCGGATTGTTTCAACCCAGCAGCCCGTCGCCGCGCGTGCCGGCTTGTCGCCAGCAGCACAATACAACTGTCTCCGCACCCCTTAAACCTGACGCGACAGCCCGATTCCTGGCTACTTGCAACCCCTTGCGATCCCGGAATGATTCAACAGAAGCATGGCGCCTTCACGGCAGGAAGATTTTAACTGGGCTGGGGGCAGCAAGACGGCCCAAGAAAACTTCACGGAACTTCTGGGGCGACGGCACCGGCTTCGTCCTCGGCGGGAGGCGGGGCCGGCTTTTTCGGCTCGACAGGCTTCTTCTTGAATGTCAGCGACTTCTCGACTTTCCACGCCCGATCCAGCTTGTTGACCTTCACAAGCTTCCAGTCGGCCGGCTCTATCACGACCTCGGCCTCCTCGAAACCGGGAACATTGGGAATCGCCTTCACGACGTGCTGGGACATCCTGTTGACCCGATGAAGGGATACCCTGCGACCATCCTGGGTGTACTCCGTTTCTTCCCAGGACTCGCCGTCGAGCCTTACCGAAGGATAGTCGGTGTTAGTGAACTTGACCTGGATTTCGCCCAGTTCGAACAGTTCGGGAGCAACCTCCTCGCCCGCTGACTGCGCATGAACCGAAAATGGCATCAGGCATGCAAACAAAGACAGGGCAATCGAAACGGCAATTGACTTCATGATTCCACCTCCGGGAAAAGGACGAAACGACCACGCCTGGTCGATTCATCGACGGCACCGTTGATTATAAATACAAGTCCCGTCCGATTCAAAGCCCCGCGGCTGTAGAAAGCATCGATTAACCTGCGAATAACCCTTTTTATTCCCGGGAAAATTCTGATAAACTTATCAAGCTGCGTATGCCCGGGGGTAGGCGTACGTCGGATTAAGTCCCGACGGGGGCTTTCTTATGCATCCATTGGATTCTTCAGGTTCAGGAGAAACGCCATGTCTGACAAGCATCTTCTCGGTCTTGCTCTTGCGGTGTGCACCGCTCTGACGGTTGCCTGCGGCGGCGGCAACGAAAGACCGGACTTCGGGTCACCGGATGTAACCAACGACGTTCCTGGCGACGTCATCCGTCCCGATCAGGGCGGAACCGATTCAAACATCCGCGACACCGGTAACGAAGTCGGAACCGACGTGCCCGACGCCGACGAGGAAGTCGCCGGCGATGTCGTTGCCGACACGAAGGACGTCCAGACTGGCTGCAAGATTGACGATGACTGCCCGGACGACCCCGACAACCTTTGTCAGATTGGCAAATGCCTCGACGGCGGAACCTGCGGCTTCGGCCCCAGGAGCTGCAACGACGGCTTCGACTGCACGGCGGACGGCTGCTCGACCGAAAACGGCGGCTGCTATCACATCTACCTGCGTGCAACGCCGTGCACGGAATGCGTCAACGATTCGGATTGCGGCAGCGAGGATCCCTGCGATCAAAACGCGTGCCGCGACGTCCCGAACCCCCAGACTTCTCCCGAATATTACGACGAATTCCCGGTTCCGGATTCCGGCAAGGTCTGCTTCCGCAAGCCGTGCGCCGGATGCGATGACAAGAACCCGTGCACCAACGACTCCTGCACCCCCCAGGGCGTCGTAATCAACCAGGAACGTTCATGTTCGGACTACAATCAGTGCACGACGGATTCATGCAGCGTCAACAGCGGCGAGTGCGTTCACGAACCGGTTACACCATGCGTGGTGTGCACGGCCGGTGACCATGCCGCCTGCAACACCGCCGCCACAAACCCCGATCCGAAGTGCCTGATCGGATACTGCAAGCCCGTGCTTTTCGACGGCGGAACGCACGAATGCAGTGCCACGCAGTCCTGCCCGAACGGCGCGGAATGCGATCTCGAGGCCGGGAAGTGCATGGCCTACGTCTGCGATTACCAGGCCAACACGTGCGACGACGCCAACGCGTGCACCGCGGACTTCTGTGACTCCAGCCTGGGATGCCAGCACCGCTGCATCTGCGGTTCCTGTGAAAACGTGACCCAGCTTCCGGAAGAAAGCGTCGAGTGCGACGATGGAAGCCGCTGCACGCTCGATTCCTGCATCGAGGCCGCCGGAACGGGCTGCACCGGAAAAACCAGGGTCTGTCAGTACGAAGAGCTCGACTGCGACGACGGCCTTGAAAACACTGTCGACAGTTGCGACCCGCTTTCGGGATGCCTGCACACCACGATTATCACCTGCACGACCGACGAGGAATGCGCCGCCGACAACAACAAATGCACCATTCGCGAATACTGCAACGGGGTAACCGGACTGTGCGTCTCGTCACCGCTTGCGTGCGACGACGGCGATCCGTGCACGTTCGACGAGTGTTCGCCCTCGACCGGATGCGTCTTTACGACGATCCCCGGCTGCTACACCGACTGCACCGGTTCCGAAGGCGTCTGCAACGACAGCAATGCCTGCACCATCGACAGTTGCGAAGTCAATCCCGCGGACACTCTTTTCAAAATCTGCCGTAACAGGACAATCAACTGCGACGATGCAGACCCGTGCACCAAGGACTGGTGCGACGTACGCCTGGGCTGCCAGCATCTCGAAACGCAGAGCGCGTGCGACAGCAACGACGACTGCGTCAGCGACAAGGGCTGCCTGCAGGGGCGCTGCAACACGAACACCGGCCTTTGCGAGGAATTCGAAACAAGTTGCAGCGACGGCGACAGTTGCACCCTCGACAGGTGCGATCACGGCACTGGCCAGTGCCTGCACCTGCCAGACCCGAATGCCCCGCTGGATCGCTGCATCGAATGCGAACCGTCGGATCCGAATTCCGACGCGCTGTGCAACGCAAACAGCACCGACCCGTGCAAGACCGGCTTCTGCAACGACCAGACGGGATACTGCAATTTCCAGGCAATCGACTGCAGCGACGGTGATTCGTGCACGACGGACACATGCGACGCCGTGAAGGGTTGTCTGCACACGAAGATTACCGACTGCAAGCACTGCCCGAACGGACAGGACTGGGAATGCACCACGTCCAACAAGTGCCTGCGCGGCAAATGCGACAAACTGGCCGATCCGAAGGGCCTGTGCATCTGGGAGCCGGTTGCGTGCGACGACGGCAACCCGTGCCACTCGGGCGAATGCAACCCGGCAACCGGTGGGTGTATCTGGACCGACCTGCCAGTTGACGACGGCAACGCATGCACCATCGACAGTTGCAATGAAAACACCGGCATGAGCCACGTTGAAAAGATCTGCTCGGACGGCCTGCGCTGTACGGCCGACACGTGCGATCCGGTAACCGGCAACTGCGTCTTCACCCCGAAGAACTGCGACGACCAGAACCCCTGCACCACCGATTACTGCAGCCCCAGCAGCGGCGTCTGCGTATGGGTGCCGGTTGACTGCGACGATGGAAACCAGTGCACCGAAGACACCTGTGTCGACGGCCTGGGGTGCTCGCACTGGATTAACCCCTGGCCCCCTTGCAACGGCGAAGGCTGCGTAAGGGACAACCAGTGCAACGACAACAACCCGTGCACGACCGACTCGTGCAACAAGACCAGGGTTCCCAGTTCCTGCGACTTCATCCCGAAGGACTGCGAGGACAACAATCCCTGCACGCTGGATCTGTGCAACCCGGTGACCGGAAAGTGCGAACACCGCCCGACCATGTGCGACGACTTCGATCCATGCACGATCGACACATGTTCGCCGACCGGCTCGTGCGCCCACACGACGGCCTGGTGCTCGGACGGCGATCGCTGCACGACCGATTCCTGCGACTCAGACGGTGGCGGATGCATCTTCCTGCCCTACCGGAACACCGATCCCGAGGGACCGGCAGCTTGCAAGACCTTCACCTGCGCCAACGACAATGACTGCAACGTCCTTGGCAACAACTGCGTCAAGGGAAAATGCAACACCGGAACCGGCGTCTGCTTCTATGACATCGTCGTCCCGTGCGACGACGGCCTGGCCTGCACCGTCGATCAGTGCAACCCCGTGACCGGCAAGTGCCAGCACAACCCGCTGCCGTGCGACGACGGCAACCTGTGCACCACCGACACCTGCGACGAACAGATCGGCGGATGCGTGTTCCGCTTCAAGAATTGCGACGACAGCAATGCCTGCACCGACGACGTGTGCGACTCGACTTCCGGTTCGTGCACCCACAGGATCCAGGTCTGCGACGACAAGAACCCGTGCACCCGCGACTCCTGCGATCCGATTACGGGATTCTGCAGGTACGACGACAAGAACTGCAGCGACAACGACAAGTGCACAAAGGATTACTGCGACGTGACGACGGGGCTGTGCGTCTCGGTGCCGGAAGCTTGCGACGACAACAACCTGTGCACCGTCGATGTCTGTGATGCGGCGACCGGCCTCTGCAGGCACCCGACAAAGGACTGCGACGACGGAAACCTGTGCACCACCGACGTCTGCTCGACCTTCGACGGCGGCTGCTACCACGACGAAAAGGAATGCGTCCCGACAACGGTCGGATTTGTCGGCGAATGCGCGCCTGCGACCGGCCTGTGCGTCTATCGCGAAAAGGACTGCGACGACGGCAACGCGTGCACTGCCGACAGGATCGATTCGTGGGGCAACTGCCGTAACGAAACGATAGACTGCAACGACGGAAACGTCTGCACGCTGGACACCTGCGACCCGGCCACCGGATGCCGCCACGTCGATACGACTTCGTCATGCAAGGACACCAATCCCTGCACCGTCGATTCATGCGACCCGATGGTGGGCTGCATGTTCAAGTACGTCGCGAATCCGCCGGCCTGCCCGGCCTGCGTTTCGGATACGACATGCTACGACCAGCTCAACCTGAACAAGTGCGTGGTCTCGGCATGCGACATCCCGAACGGCGTATGCAAGTACTTCCCGACCGTTTCATGCAACGACAACAACCCGTGCACGATTGATACCTGCGACGGCACCACCGGCCTGTGCGCGCACGCCCAGAAGGACTGCAACGACAACATCCCGTGCACCATCGACTCGTGCGATACGGCCAACGGAACGTGCACGAACGTCGCAAGGACATGTGACGACGGCAACCCGTGCACAATCGATTCCTGCGACTTCCTGACCGGGGATTGCGTGAACGTCGAAAATCCGTGCAACGACAACGATCCCTGCACGTACGACACATGCCTGCCGGAAACCGGCTGCACCCACTCGCCGGAAGTCTATGACGACGGCAACAAGTGCACGGTCGATTCCTGCGACCCGCGCACCGGCGATTCGCGCCATGTACCGATAGTGTGCAACGACAAGAATCCCTGCACCGACGATTTCTGCAACCCGGCGACGGGTGAATGCCGCACAAGCGCGACCGACTGCGACGACGGCAATGCCTGCACGACCGACTCATGCGATCCGGTGCTCGGCTGCGTCCACACCGGGAAGGTCTGCGACGACGGCAACTGCTGCACCCGCGACCGGTGCGACTCGATTACCGGCGTTTGCGTGTTCTCGCCCGAATCGTGCGACGACAACAACCCGTGCACGCTCGGCACCTGCGACCCGCTTTCCTGCGGATGCACCTACAGGACCGTCAACTGCGACGACGGCGACCCCTGCACGTGGGACAACTGCTCGCCGGCCGCCGGCGGATGCCGGTTCAACCCGGTTGACTGCGACGACGGACTTGCCGGCACGACCGACCTTTGCGTGCCAGGAATCGGTTGCGTCAACCAGCCGATCAACTGCACCAACGTCTCCGAGTGCGACGACCACAACGCGTGTACGACGGCGCAGTGCATTTCCACGAAGTGCCAGTACACGAACAAGGTCTGCAACGACAACAACCCGTGCACGGTCGATTCGTGCTCGCAGTACACCGGCGACTGCCAGTTCGTGCCGAAGTCGTGCAACGACAACGACGCGTGCACCCAGGATACGTGCGATACCGGAACCGGCGCGTGCGTCAACACGCCGCGTACATGTAACGACGGCAACAACTGCACCACCGACTCCTGCGATCCGGCAACCGGCGTCTGTGTGGTGGCGCCAAGGGACTGCAACGACGGCGACCCGTGCACCGTTGACGAGTGCAGGACCGCCGCCGGCTGCGTAAATACCGAAAAGTCCTGCGAGGACTACAACCTTTGCACCGTCGATTACTGCGACGACGTGACGGGGCGCTGCGTGAACCAGGAACTGCAGTGCGCAGACACCGACCCGTGCACCGCCGACTACTGCAACCCGTTCAGCGGGGCGTGCGTGAACGAGCCGGTCGATGTCGATGACGACAATCCGTGCACGATCGATCAGTGCGACCCGGTTTCGGGATTTGTCCGTCACCTGCCGAAGGACTGTAACGACAACATGAAGTGCACGATCGACTCGTGCGACACCGGAACCGGTCTGTGCATGTACAAGCCTGTCTTCTGCGACGACGGCAACATCTGCACGGCCGACTACTGCGACCCGGCGAACGGGCAGTGCGTAAACAACATGAAGGACTGCAGCGACGGCGACCCGTGCAGCCTTGACCTGTGCGACCAGGACACGGCGCTCTGCTACAACCCGCCGGCCCCGGTTGACGACCAGAACGTCTGCACGATCGACTCCTGCAACCCGATTACCGGCGAAATTTCCCATGTGCCGGTCGTCTGCACCCCGGACGCGAATCCGTGCACCGACGATGTCTGCGACGTCGTCCGCGGCGGATGCGTGGCCAAGCCGAAGGACTGCGAGGACGGCAACAAGTGCACGGCGGATTCCTGCAACCAGGCCACCGGCGTATGCGAACACGCGCCCCTGGACTGCAACGACGGAGACAGGTGCACGACCGATTCATGCAACCCGGCAACCGGCTGCATCAACGACAGGAAGTCGTGCAACGACGACAACCCCTGCACCGAGGATCTGTGCGAATACGCGACGGGCAATTGCGTCAACACTCCGAAGTACTGCGATGACGGAAACGGCTGCACCATCGATTCTTGCGTCAGGGCGACCGGCAAGTGCCAGTTCCTCCCGAAGGACTGCAACGACAACAACCCGTGCACGATTGATGCCTGTGACACCGGAACCGGTAACTGCATCAACGCCATCCAGGTCTGCAACGACTTCAATGCCTGCACGAACGACTACTGCGATCCCGCAAACGGCCAATGCGTATTCAACGAAAAGGTCTGCAACGGGGATCCGGTCAACCTGTGCATCCTTGGTGAATGCAACCCGCTCAACGGAAACTGCGAACTGAAGGACAAGGACTGCGACGACCTGAACGGATGCACCACCGACAGTTGCGATTCGGTGACCGGGACATGCCTCCACGTCGAGGACGATACCTGCGTTCAGTGTTTCTCGCCATCCGACGTCATCTGCGACGACGGACTTGCCTGCACCGACGACCTTTGCGACCTTGAGAACGAGGTCTGTTACCACCTGGTTTCGGTCTGCAACGACGGCAACCTGTGCACCGGCGAAATCGGAAGCGGCGCCGACTACTGCGACGAGGATCAGGGCGGCTGCGTCTATGCGCCGCGCGACTGCAGCGACGGCAACCCGTGCACGGAAGATCTGTGCAACCCGCCGACCGGAAACTGCTTCATGAAGCCCGTCAATTGCGACGACGCTTCCCCGTGCACGATCGACTACTGCGACCCGGTAACCGGATGCGTGAACAGGCCGAAGTGCGCCGATGACCTGGATCCCTGCACCATCGACCGCTGTGACCTTGAAAGCGGCGAATGCCAGTACATCGCGGTCGATACCGACGACAACAACAAATGCACGACGGACTACTGCGACCCGATCACGGGCGAAGTCATCAACGAACTGACGGTCGAATGCAACGACGACACCGTCTGCACGCTTGACGAATGCGATCCGAACACCGGGTTGTGCATCTTCCAGACCAAGTGCGAGGACTTCGACCTTTGCACCGACAACGAGTGCGACGAACTCACTGGTGAATGCACGTTCGTGCCGACCAGTTGCGATGACGAAAACCCGTGCACCAACGACTGGTGCGACGGCGCCAACGGCAACTGCATCCATCAGGACAAGGTTTGCAACGACGGAAGCATCTGCACGACCGATTCATGCAACCCCGCCACAGGTGAATGCGATTACGTTCAAAAGGACTGCGCGGACGGGGATCTGTGCACCGACGACGACTGTAACCCGGTTGACGGAACATGCACGTATCTGCCGCACGACTGCAACGATCTCGATCCATGCACGGCCGACACCTGCCTGCCCCTTCTGGGATGCCAGCATGCCGAGATCCCGGACTGCACGCCGTGTGTCGAAGACACCGACTGCGACGACGAAATCAACTGCACCACCGACATCTGCGACGTCCAGATGGGCGGCCAGTGCCGTAACTTCGAAAAGATCTGCGACGACCTGTCGCTGTGCACTAACGACTACTGCGAAGAGTTGAACGGCGAATGCGTCTATGACTTCATCTGCGTTGACGGCAACCTCTGCACCCAGGATCTGTGCGACGCAAACACCGGTGACTGCAACCATCCGCCAATCAACTGCAGCGACGACAACTTCTGCACCGACGACTACTGCGACGAGGCTGACGGAAGCTGCACGCACGAATCGATCGTGTGCGACGACAACAACAAGTGCACCACGGACTTCTGCAACGTCGCATCGGGGTGCATCTTCAACGAGATCAACTGCAGCGACGAGAACCAGTGCACGGTCGATTACTGCAGTCCCGATACCGGGCTTTGCGTCAGGGATCAGTTGAACTGCAACGACAACAATGCGTGCACCAACGACTACTGCGACCCCCTGTCGGGCTGCCAGAGAACCAACGTCAACTGCAACGACGGCAACGTATGCACCGCCGACTTCTGCGACACGGTCAGTGGATGCATCAACACCCCGAACGTCTGCGACGACGCGAACAAGTGCACCATTGAAACGTGCAACCCGGTCACCGGCATCTGCGACCAGATACCGGTCGTCTGCAACGACAACAACAAGTGCACCCAGGACTCTTGCGACCCGAAGACGGGTGAATGCATCTTCGAGGAAACCACCCGCTGCTTCGACCTTTACGGTTGCGCCCCGGGCGAATGCAACCCGGCAACCGGCGCGTGCGTCTATGACTACTCGGGATGCGTCCGGTGCAACAACGGCACATGTCCGTCGGACGGCAACGTCTGCACGAACGACGTCTGCATCACCAGCGTCAACGTCTGCCTGTACGAAGAGGCCAGGTGCAGGCCCGAAAGCGGAAACCTTTGCATGGTCGGCACCTGCGTCGGCCTGAAGCCGAACGGCGAACCTGAATGCGAAGGATTCCACGAACTTGAATGCGCGCCCGACTCGAACCTCTGCACCACTGAATCGTGCAACCCGGCAACCGGGCTGTGCGGATCGACCGCCCTCAACTGCGACGACGGACTGAAGTGCACCACCGATTCGTGTTCGCGCTCGACCGGCCTGTGCGTGAATGAACCTATCGTCTGTCCGGAACTGCCGAACTGGAAGTGCTCCGCCCCGTTCTGCAACGAGGCAACCGGCTCGTGCGACGTCCAGGCGGTCGATTGCAACGACGGCAACATCTGCACCATCGACTCCTGCGATGACGAGGTCGGTTGCGTATATGCGCTGAACGAGGAAATCGAAGGCTGCACCTACTGCACGAACGACCTCGAGTGCGCCGATGCCGATCCGTGCACGACCGAGTACTGCGACCTTGAACAGAACGTCTGCTACGTCAACACGAACCCGTGCGACGACGGCAACATCTGCACCGTCGATACCTGCGACGCGGGCGAGTGCTCTTACGCACCGCTGCTTTGCGACGACAACATCGAGTGCACCGTTGACTTCTGCAACCCGCAGACGGGATGCTACACGGCCGAGTACGAGTGCCCGGACGACGGTGACGCCTGCACCGAGCAGACGTGCACGGAAGAAACCGACGAGGCCGGCCTGCCGATCTGCGCGGTGACGTCCATCACGTGCGACGACGACAATCCTTGCACCGACGATACCTGCGACCCGCTTACCGGATGCGTGTTCACGCCGAAGGTCTGCACGCCGCCGGGCGGCCTGGCCCTTTGCGAAGATTACCGCTGCAACCAGGAGACAGGCACCTGCCTGGTCATGGAAAAGGACTGCTCGACGACCAACATGTGCAGCTTCGGTTACTGCGAGGCATCGACCGGTCTTTGCAAGGAACAGCTTTCGCCGGAATGCCAGGGCTGCCAGACCGCCGCTCAGTGCGACGACTTCGATCGTTGCACCACGGACATCTGCCAGCTTGGAATTAACGGTATCCGTTACTGCACGCACGAGCCCGTCAATTGTGAAGACGGCGTGCTGTGCACGACGGACTACTGCAACCCGGACAACGGCAACTGCGTCAACGAAAGCAACTGCGAGGATGACAACAACCCGTGCACTGTTGACAGTTGCAACACCGAAACCGGCACATGCCTGTACACGGAAAAGGACTGCAACGACGACGACATCTGCACCACGGAAGAGTGCAACCCGGAAACGGGCTTCTGCGTCTACACGCCGATCAACAGTTGCTGCGAAACCGCGGCCGACTGCAACGACGGCAACAACTGCACGCAGGACATCTGCCCGCAGGACACGAACAGGTGCCTGAATACCAACGTCGTCTGCGAGGACTTCGACGATTGCACGAACGATTACTGCGATCCCGCGACCGGTCAGTGCAAGTTCGACAAGATCTTCGGATGCTGCACAAGGGACAGTGACTGTGACGACGGCAAGTACTGCACCGACGACTCGTGCAACCAGAGTACGAAGACCTGCAGAAACGTCAACAAGACTTGCAGGACCGACTACAACACCTGCACGAAGGACGAGTGCAGCAACGAACAGGAGAAGTGCGTCTATACACCGATCCCGGGCTGCTGCCGGTACAACCGCGACTGTGATGACGGCAATCCCTGCACGTACGACGACTGCCTGTACAACAACACCTGCAAGTACACCAACATCTGCGGCTGATGAAGGGCCCGCAAAGACCGATGGCCGTTGACTGAACAAGGGCCCACGTCTATAAATGATGGCTGGACGCTTTATGTCTGATTGATCGCGGAGGTTTACATGAACTCCGATCTTATCGTGTTCTCGGGCACTTCCCACCCAGGCCTGACGGAATCAATCTGCCGGCACCTGGGGCGGCCGATGGAACGATCCGAGACGGTCAAGTTCGCCAATGACAACCTGATGGTTCGGGTGCTGGACAACTGCCGCGAGAAGGATGTCTTCATCGTCCAGACTTCAACGGCACCGGTCAACGAATCGCTTGTGGAACTGCTGATATTCATCGATGCGGTCAAATACGCCAGCGCGTCAAGAATCACCGTTGTTCTTCCCTATTACCCTTACGCCAGATCCGACAAGAAGGACGAGCCCAGGATCTCGGTGACGGCAAGGCTGGTGTCCGACCTGCTGGTGACCGCCGGGGCGGACAGAATCCTTACCATGAACCTTCACTCGCCCCAGATTCAGGGTTTTTTCCGCAAGCCCGCCGACCAATTGCTGGCGGCACCGGAATTCTTCCGATACTTCGACGAAGTTCTGTTCCGTCAGGAACCACGCGAGGACTTCGTGCTGGTCATGGGCGACACCGGCGCCGCGAAGGCTTTCAGCTATTACTCCGACGAGCTGGATCTGCCGATGGCCATCATCGACAAGTTCCGTTCCGACCACACGGATCGACCGACAATCAGGCAGATTGTGGGCGACGTGAAGGGCAAATCCTGCCTGCTGGTCGATGATGAAATCGCGACCGCCGGCACATTGGTCAAGGCGGCGGCCAAACTGATGGAATTCGGTGCCCGACGCGTGCTCGCGACGGCGGTTCACCCTGTCCTGTGCGGCGACGCGGTACAGCGCATCATCGATTCGCCGATTGAAAAGGTCATCATCGGGAACACCGTGCCGGTTCACAATAAGATCGGGGCGCATCCCGACAGGTTCTCTGTGCTCGACCTTTCCGGCCTGTTTGCAAAGGCGATTCAATGCATTCACAATGGCGACTCCATGTCGGGCCTGTTCCCGCCATCGATCCGGCGGACCAACTGACATATCTTTCGACTTGACGAATTTCAGGGGCGACTATGAAGACGAACGCGATTCTTGTGACATTTTCCGAGGTATTCCTGAAGGGAGGCCGAAGGGGCTGGTTCCTTTCGAAACTGAAGGAAGGCATCGAACGGCAGCTTTCCGGCGCGGGGCGGTTCAAGGTTCGGGAACTGCATTCGATGCTGATGGTCATTTCGGCCGACACCAGGGGCAACGATTTCGCCGATTTCGAAGTCGATAAAGGCATTCGCGACGCTCTTGCCAGGTGCTTCGGCGCGGTCGCGTTTCATCCGTGCCTGGTGGTTCCCCGCGAAATCAGCCGCATGGAACAGATTGCTGCCGAAATCGCGGAATCCGACATGAACGGGGTCGGCACGTTCAAGGTCGATACGACAAGGACCGTAAAGGACTTTCCGCTTGACTCGATGGAAATCAACCGCCGGCTTGGCGGGGTCATATGGGAAAAGACGAAGACACCGGTTCGGATGAAGGATCCGGATCTGACGGTTGCCGTAAGGATTCTGTCCAACTTCGCGGCGATATCGCTGGAGCATATCCGCGGACCGGGCGGCTTGCCTTCCGGTTCATCCGGCAGGGCACTCCTGATGCTGTCAGGCGGCATCGACAGCCCTGTTGCCGGCTATCAACTGATGAGGCGCGGATGCGAAATCGACGCGGTCCATTTTGATGCATCTCCGTGGACACCGCCCGAATCACGTGAAAAGGTCGAGAAGCTGGCTTCAATGCTTGCAGGATACCAGCGCGGCATGCGGCTGTTCGTGATCCCGTTCGGCGACGTCCAGGCGCAGCTTCGCGACTCGGCGCCGGGACGGATGCTGGTCGTTCTCTACAGGCGGATGATGCTTCGATGCGCCGCGGAGATTGCGGCCAGGACCGGTGCCCTGGCCATCGTAACCGGCGACAACATCGGCCAGGTTGCAAGCCAGACGCTGGAAAACATGACCGTAATCGGGCAGGCGACCGGAATGCAGGTGCTTCGCCCGCTGTTGACCTACGACAAGATGGACGTCGTCGATATCGCCAGGAAGATCGGGACGTATGAAACATCGATTCTTCCGTTTGACGACTGTTGCAGCCTTTTCGTTCCGCCACATCCCGAAACCGCGGCTGAACTGGAAAGGGTTCAGAAGATTGAGGAATCGTTTGATATCCCGGCCCTGGTTTCAAGCGCTGTCAACGGCGCGGAGTACATGACATTCGGACAGGTTTCCGAACCTGCGGACGCACGGCCGGCGCCCGCACCGTCACCTGTAGATTAAGGCGTCTGACCCGGTCGCGAATCGAAGATTCAATCCAATCACTACAACCCGGCACGTCCTTTCGTCCGCCGAAATCACCTTGAATGGCCGACCGTTCGCCATCGAGCCGGACATGCCCGGACGTATTCCGTTGGCGGTTCCCCTGTCAAGGGTAACCACGACACGATCACGCTGGATAATCGACTCGATAACGGTCGCCGCGACAGCAGGTCGGCCCCGGGCGACGGAAGCAGTCTCCTGCTGCTGGCCGACCCGGCCTGCCGGCGAGGCGGGCGCAACAACCCCGACGACAGCTTCGGTGGCGCATGCCGCAAGTACGGAAAGCAGAATCGGCGCCAGCCATTTCATGAATGATATTTTCACGGCAGTCAACGAGCCTTCCTTGACCCGGCATTCGCCAGTGCCGCCTCGATAAACCCGCGAAACAGCGGGTGTGGCGATTTCGGCCTGGACTTGTACTCGGGATGAAACTGGCTTGCAATAAAGAACGGGTGTCCGGGAAGCTCGATAATCTCGACCAGACCGTTTCGACCATCCGGCAGCCTGGCCGCCTGACCAGCCCTTTCACCGGTGTGAAGCCCGGAAATCGTCAATCCCTTTGCGACCAGTTCCCCAACAAAATCGTTGTTGACCTCGTACCTGTGGCGATGGCGTTCCGATATTGACGTCGCGCCATAAAGCCTTGCGGCCAGGCTGTCGGGCAACAGCTCGCACGGATAGGCGCCAAGCCTCATCGTCGCGCCCTTGTCGGTGACGCCGCGCTGTTCGGGAAGCAGATCGACCACCGGATGAGTGCTGTCCGGCATGAATTCCGTCGAATTGGCGTCCGTCATCCCGCACACGTTCCGTGAGTACTCCACGGTGGCCATCTGGAGACCAAGGCATATTCCAAGGAAAGGAACTCCCCTTGTCCTGGCAAACTCAACCGCCCTGATCTTTCCTTCCGTTCCGCGGGAACCGAAGCCGCCGGGAACCAGTATTCCGTCCCCGCCGTACAGGACGGCGTCAATATCGGCGTCGCCCTCGAGATCCTCGGCCTCGATGAAGTGAAGCCTGACCTTGCAGCGATTGGCAATCCCGCCGTGCAGCAGCGCCTCGCTCAGGCTCTTGTACGACTCCTTCAGGTCAACGTACTTGCCGACCACATGGATGGTGACTTCGGGATCCGTGATGCGGACGCCTTCGACAATCCTCTTCCAGTCGGCCAGGCGTGCCTCTCGGGCCCAGATGCCAAGCTGGTCGCAAAGCCGCTGATCCAGGCCCTCTTCCTTGAACGCAATCGGAAGCTCATATACGGACTGGGCATCGACGGCGGCAATGACGTTCTCGGCGGGCACGCTGCAGAACAGCGATATCTTGCGCTTGACCTCCGGGGGCATCGGCTTTTCGGATCGACACACGATGATGTCCGGCTGGACGCCGATTTCCCTCAACGCGTTGACGCTGTGCTGCGTCGGCTTCGTCTTCAGTTCGTCGGCCGTCCTGATGAACGGAACATAGGTGACATGCATGAAGGCAGTATTTTCGACCCCGTACTGCTGCCGCATCTGGCGGATAGCCTCCAGGAACGGAAGCCCCTCTATGTCGCCAACCGTGCCGCCGACCTCGATAATGCAGACGTCAAGCCCCTCGGCCGCCTTCAAAATCCTGGCCTTGACCTCGTCAGTGATGTGCGGGATGACCTGAACCGTTCCGCCAAGATAGGCACCCTGGCGTTCACGATTGATCACGGTTTCGTATATCTGGCCGCTTGATACGCTGTTGACCCGCCCCATCGTCGCGGACGTGAAACGTTCATAATGCCCCAGATCGAGATCGGTTTCGGCGCCGTCGTCTGTCACGAAGACCTCGCCGTGCTGGAACGGATTCATCGTGCCGGGATCGACATTCAGGTAAGGATCCATCTTCAGAAGCGAAACCTTCAGCCCGCGTGCCTCAAGGATGGCGGCGGTCGATGCGGCGGTGATGCCCTTGCCGATTGATGAGACGACACCGCCGGTTACGAATATGAATTTTGTATGCGTTGGTCGTGGGGCCATGATTCCTCCAAACAGGTTTGGAAAAAAAAAACATGGCCCAGCAGGATTTACTTGGCCAACATATGTTAACCACCCATCCGGCAACTTGTCAAACGCCCATCCTAATCTCCCGATATTATTGATCTATTATCGCGACGATCTTGTCGCGGACAACCCGACGTGCCACACGGCCCGAAATAATTCAACCGCGACCGGAACAAATACCTGTCGTCACTTGCGGGTGTCGGGACCCCAGATATGCTTGTGAAGTTGCAACCCCAGCCGGAAACGCGGTTCGGACTCAAGGATCCAGTCCGCCAGGTCGGAAGGGTTCAGAATTCCCCACGCGGGACTGACGAGAACCGTTCCAAAGCGTTCAAAGACCCCGTGCGTGTTCGACCAGGCAACGGCCAGGTCGAACGCGGCACGATCCGTGATCACGAACTTCATGGCGTCACGGCTGCAATCCCTGGGGCCGGCGAGGATGGCCGGATGCGGATACGCCCCGCCGCGAACGGCTACCAGGCACAACTTGATATCGACCAGCAGACGCACGGCTGCCGGAATCGCCCCGGGATCCATGGTGCCATTTGTCATCATGGAAACCCTGAAGCCGGCCGACACCAGGAGTTCAAGCAATTCCGGGGTATCGGGCTGCAGCATGGGCTCGCCGCCGGTCAGGCAGACCAGGCCGGGGCCCTTGTCCTTGCGTACGGCGACGCACCTTTCGACGATCTCCCGGATTACGGTATCCCGGCCGCCCTGACGGGCATAACCGGTATCGCACCATGTGCAGGCGAGATTGCAGCCAGCCGTCCTGATGAAGATGCACGCAAGACCGCTGTCGGGGCCCTCCCCCTGAATGGACACGAAGAACTCGGCGATATTCAAGCCACGCCCCCTGGGCCCGACAGTCCGGGCGACTGAACACGACAACTATATTTCAAGAAGCTGCCTTCTGATACCATCATCGAAGCGATTGCCCGACATGGAGGCGCCATGAAGGTTGGATTCGTGTCACGTGACGGCAGGATCATCCCGGTGATGCCGACCGCCTGCGGCCTGCAGGATCTGTCCAGGTTCGCCGAAATTCTTCTGCCCGGTTTCAATTTTCCGGTTGGGATCGCCCTTCTGCGGGCGCTGTCGGATAACGAGCCGCGCACGATGACCGTGCTTCAGGCCGCAAGAAGCGCCGCGGCAAGGGAAGATGGCTGCATGACCGTCGATCCCGAGGGCATCAGGTGGCTGCCGCCGGTTCCCGACACGCGCCAGATCATCGCGGTCGGCCTGAATTACCGATCGCACTGCATTGAACAGAACATTCCCATCCCGGCCGAGCCGAAATTCTTCGCTAAGCTGGTTTCTTCACTCACCGGACATCTTGAACCGATAAGGCTCTGGGAAATCAGCTCCAGAATCGATTACGAAGGTGAGCTGGGCATCGTGATCGGCCGGCAAACGCGGGCGGTTACGCTTTCCGGGGCACTTGCATGCATCGGCGGCTATACCATCGTCAACGATGTTTCCGCACGCGATCTGCAGAAGGGCGACGGGCAGTGGACAAGGGCAAAGGGCCTTGACACCTTCTGTCCGATGGGTCCGTTCCTGACGACCCCTGACGAGGTTCCGGACCCTGACAACCTGAGAATCCTGACAACCGTGAACGACGTGATCCGGCAGGACTGTTCGACGTCCGACATGATCTTCGGCGTGGCCCGCCTGGTTTCGACCATAAGCAACTTCATCACCCTGATGCCAGGTGACGTCATTTCGACCGGCACGCCCTGCGGGGTCGGGCTTTACTCGGATCCGCCCTGCTTCCTGAAGGCCGGGGACGTGGTCAACATCTGCATCGAGGGACTTGGCACACTTTCAAACGTCGCGATGAATCCCTGACCCCGGACCGGCCCGGGTTTCCGGCCAGGGCCGGAAGTGATAACCTTGGCGGCGGGCCGCCACGTGGACGTCCAATGCCGATTTTCCAGCAAATCCAGGCCCGGAATTCCCGACACCGCATGGAAGCGGCCATCCTTGCCACTTGCGCAATCGCTCTGGCGACGTCCTGCCGTGGCAGGGATCCCGAAAAGACCATGGTGAAAGTCAGCCTGAAGTCGGTTCAGGTCGAATCCGACTTCTCCGTCAGGGCACGGTTCGCCCTGGCCGTGCCGCAGGACACGGGGATCAGGGTTCACCTCTTCGACGGCCCGGGATTCGATTGCTCATCGACCCTTGACGAATCGGCGGTCGCCGAGCTTTACATCCCGGGTTCACCAGGCCAGCCGATGGGCGTCAAGTTCCACCAGAAGGACAGGCCGTCCTGGGCGACCAGCCTGAACCCTGGAAAGGATCCGCCTTTTTCCGACGTCAGGCGACATGACGACCGCGTCACCGGATGCATCGATGCCGACATCGACCTTCGTTCCGCCGGCAATACCGCATCGATCCATGGATGCTTCTCGGCGGCACTGTGTCCGGCGCGCGGGCAATCTGGACTGGCGGCCACGAAAGGCAGTTCCAGCGTTCACATTTCAATGACCACGCCGCAGGGTACGTGGACGACCCGTCCCGGTGCGGCAATCGCCTTCGCCGCCGAGGATCGGCTGATGGTCTTTTTCCAGGACACCGCGATCCTTAACTGCGAAAACTACCGCCTGGTGCCGAAGCAGGGCCTGATTGAATTTGCAACAACGCCAGGCCGGGATCGCTTCTTGACCGGGGATCTGGTCAAGGCGGCCCCGGTTGACCCGAAAACCGGCTGGAGCTTCCATTACGGGCCGGATCTGTTCAGGGCGAACGTCGCGACGGCCGTGGTCAATCGCGAAAGCAACCGCGTGACGGGAACGGTGGATGTGACTTTCTGGGGACTTGACCGGCAGACCCTGTCCGCAAACTTTCCGGACGGCACAGGATTTGATCATCACAAGGAAGTGACGGGCCACTTCAGGGGGGACTTCGACGCGCCCCTGTGCCCTGAATTCTGATCAGTCCCCGACATCCCAACCCAGTTCGGCAAGCCTGGCGGCGGTGATCCCGCCGTCGGAAGGCCTGGTGAAGGCGAAGATGTACCGGGCCACGATATCGACCTCGACGTTTACAGAAGCGCCAGGCTTGATGCCATCAAGCGTGGTGTTCGAAAGCGTATGCGGAATGACCATCACCTTGAACCGACCTGCATCGGCTTCCGTGACAGTAAGGGAAATCCCGTCAATCGATATGGATCCCCGGGCAACGATGAACCTGGAGATTTCCGAGCCAACCTGGAATTCAAGACCGGTCGCCTCGCCACGCTCCTGCGACTGTACAAGCCTGCCGATGCCGTCGATGTGACCGGTGACCATATGGCCGCCGAACCGCCCTGAAGCGGCCATGGCCCTTTCAAGGTTCACCCTGTCGCCACGGGCCAGCGACCCGATCGTCGTCCTGGCTGTCGTTTCGGCCGACGCGAAAACCACGAATCCGCCCGCAACAACCTTTTCGACGGTAAGACAAGGCCCTGAAACCGCGATACTTTCACCGGGAACGAGCGGCCCGCCCGGCAACTGCGCCAGAACGTGAAGCTCAAGGCCCTGGCCGCGGGAACGCACCTGGGCGATGGTGCCCTGACTTTCGATGATTCCGGTAAACAAGGCGGCCTCCAGATGGCACATACCGGGACATTATATCCCCGTACCTGAAAAAGGCCCTCAACCTTCAGGATCAAAACGCATGCGGACGTCGCAGCCGACGCGAACCGAATCGATCAGTTTGAAACGAAGCGACCTGCCGATATCGTGGATTCCCATGTCCGAGCAAAGGCCCGGGGCCGACGGATCCCCCACCAGGATCGGCGCGTAATAGACGACCAGCCGATCGACCAGCGAAGCTCGAAGCAGGGACGCGGCCAGCGTGGAGCCGCCTTCGACCAGAACCGATGTGATTCGGCGCGCCCCGAGTTCCCGCAGAACAGCCGGCAGGTCAAGGCCATCGTCCGTCGAAGGGACGGAAATGACCTGGATGCCCGATCCCGCAAGCGCATCCACCCGTTCGCGCGCGGCCCGATCCGACGTGAAAAGAAACACCGGACCGTCACCGACCGACATGGCCAGCCTGGATCCGGGCTCGATCCCGCCGGATCCGCTTACGACGGCGCGAACCGGATTCCTGCGGGCCCGAACCATCACCGGAAGAAGAAGCGGGTCATCATGGGAGGCCGTGTTGCCGCCGACCATTACACAGTCGCTGTCGGCGCGAAGACGATGCACGTCCCGCCTGGCGGGTTCCCCGGTAATCCATCGCGACCGACCGTGCCTGTCGGCGGTTCTTCCGTCAAGCGTGCACGCCATTTTAAGGGTTACGAACGGCAGACCCGTTGTAATCCACTTGAAGAAACCACGATTAAGCTCACGACAGGCTGATTCAAGCAGCCCCACATCGACTTGAAGCCCGGCCTGTCGAAGACTTGCAATGCCACGCCCCGACACCAGGGGATTGGGATCCATGGTGCCGATGACCACCCGGCTGACACCGGACGAAATGACCGAACTGGTGCAAGGCGGCGTCATTCCCTGATGGCAGCAGGGCTCAAGATTCACATAAAGCGTGCAGCCTTGGGCGTCGAACCCGATGCGGGAAAGGGCATCAACCTCGGCATGCGACGAGCCGTGACGATGATGATAACCGGTCGCCACCACCTGGCCGTCACGGACGACGACGGCACCGACCATGGGATTCGGACTGACCAGGCCGCGCCCGCGCCCGGCAACCGCAAGGACTCGGCGCATCATGGCCCGATCGAAAGCGGAAAAACGGGGATCCTCGATTCCTGTCGATTCGCGAATCAACGTTCGGCCTCCGGGGAATCGCGCCTTTCGGGCTGCCTCAGCAACAGGCGGATCTCATCCTCAAACGCCTCAATATCGGTGAAACGCCGATAGACGCTTGCGAACCTGACGTATGCGACCGGATCCTTTTCACGCAGGAAATCCATGACTTCCCCACCAATCCAGCAACTCTCGACCTCGGTCGCCATCCTGTCCTGGATCCTGGCCAGCAGCCCGTCGATGAAGGCCTCGAGTTCGACGCTCGAAACACGCGTCTTCTGACACGCGCGGGATAGACCGGCCATCAGCTTGAAACGACTGAATTCCTCACGCCGGCCATCCTTCTTGATAACCCTTGGAATGAATTCCTCGGCACGTTCATAAGTCGTGAAACGGCGGTGGCAGGACTCGCATTCGCGACGACGACGGATGGCGTCGCCGGTACCGGCCTCGCGGGAATCGATTACCCGGCTGTCGGGATTGCCGCAGATCGGGCACTTCATGGCATCAGCCCCCGCGTTCGATATCGGTAATCAGGTCAAGACGGCGCTGGTGGCGCTGCTCAAACGGGCAGGACAGGAACTGGTCAACCAGATCGATCGCATACTCGGCGGCCAGGAGCCTGGCGCCCATGCAGATGACATTGGCGTTGTTGTGCATCCGGGCCATGCGGGCGGTGACGTGATCATGAATCAGCGCGGCTCGTATCCCGTCAATCTTGTTCGCGGCAATGGACATCCCGATGCCGGTTCCGCATACCAGGATCCCCAGTTCGAGATCGCCGGAAGCAACCGACTGGGCGACCTTGCGGGCATAAACGGGATAATCGACGGATCTGTCGGGAGAATCGGTTCCGACGTCCGTTACCTGATGCCCGGCGGCGGCAAGGTGTTGAACGATGCGCGCCTTCAATCCGCAACCGGCATGATCTGAGCCAATGCCGATTTTCATCGGGTCAGGCTCCGGTCGGTTCAGTGGCAACCACGATGCGATCACGGTAAAAACCGCACTCGCGGCAGGCCCTGTGGGGCAGCCTTACGGCGCCGCAACGCGAACACTTGACCAGCGAACGCAACGTCAGGCGGTCATGATTCGCGCGACGCGAATCACGCTTCGAACGGGACTTCTTTTTCTTCGGAACAGCCATGATCAGCCTCCGTGAACTGATTCAAACAGTAACAAGCCAACCGGAAGCGCCTTGTCCGGGCAACACCCGGCTGGCATCAGTCCAGCTTCAAATCCTTCAAAGCGGTCCAGCGCGGATCGACATCGTCAATCACGCAGCCGCACGGGTCCAGGTTCCTGTCGGCGCCGCACATCGGGCAAAGCCCCCTGCAGTCCGGCCGGCACAACGGGTTCAGCGGCAACGCAAGACCAATCTCGTCGCACGCCAGCGAAAGGATATCGACCTGCTCGTCGTCAAAGAACGTGCAGTCCAAATCGTCCGTCTCGCCAAGAACCTCTTCGGGCTTGTCGCCCGCGGGATCCCTTCCTTCAATGAACACATGCCTGAACCGGCGTTCCAGGTTGAAATCCCTTTCCGCCAGACAGCGCCCGCAAACGGCCCGGAGCTTCCCGTAAACCCTTCCCTGGGCGATGACGTTCTTTCCGGCCAGGAGCAGCCTGACATCAATGGCCAGCGGCTGCCCCGACGGCAGAAACTGCAAGGTCAGCAGCCCAGCGACAACGTCGTCCGGTATCTGCATCGTCCAGTCAAGACCGTTTTCAGTGATCTCGCCGACCGGAATGCAACCAGGTCTCGGCCTTTTATGCGCCATTCCCGCAATGCCCCCGGATAGAGCCCCCGTTTTACGGGGCCACCGATACTAGGCGCAAACCCCTATTAAGTCAAGCCGTCAATTATTTTCCCCATGGCCGATTTCATCGTGGAATACGAACAGGACTAAGGGACTTGCCAAAGCCCAAACCGGTGGTAAAATAACGCGGCTTTGGGTTGTCCATTTATCAAGCGCGGAGGCGTCTGTTTCATGGTTAAGATCAGATTGGCAAGGTTTGGGGCGAAGAAGCGTCCTTTCTACAGAATCGTTGCCGCGGACTCGCACGGAAAGCGCGACGGCCGCTACATCGAACTCCTGGGCACATACGATCCTCTCAAGGATCCGCCCGAAGTCAGGCTCAACAGCGAACGGATCCTTTACTGGAAGTCTGTCGGCGCCCAGTTGTCCGACACGGTCGCCAGCATCCTGAAGGCTAACAAGGTCGCCTAGGGCGCCCTTTCGGGAGGTACCTATGGCCGAAGCCATGCGGGAACTCGTTACCTATATCGCGAAGGCTCTTGTTGACCTGCCCGACGATGTTTCGGTTACCGAAGTCGAAGGCGAACAGACCTCGGTCATTGAACTGAGGGTTGCCAAGGAAGACATGGGCAAGGTTATCGGTAAACAGGGCCGCACCGCCAAGGCCATCAGGACGGTGGTGAACGCCGCCGCCACGAAGATGAACAAGCGCGCCGTGCTTGAAATCATCGAGTGACGGGCCCTGCCGGTACTTTCCCGGCATTTCCGCATGACGGGAATGCCCTTCGCAGAACCAAGACTTCATGAACACGAAATCCCCAATCGAGCTGGGAAAAATCGCGTCGGCGCACGGACTTGGGGGCGAGGTAAACTACGTCCCGTTCAACCTGGCGTCCGAACTCCCGTTCGAGGGGATGGAAATCACGCTGCGCCTTCCCGACGGAAAATCGACGGTCATGACGGTCGAATCCATACGCGACAAGGGAAAGTTCCTTATCGTCGGACTGGCCGGCTGCACCGACCGGAATGCCGCCGAAAAGCTTCGCGGCGCCATCGTGTGCTGCGACCGCGATGACCTTCCCGAACTGGCGCCCGATGAATTCTACTATCGGGATGCAATCGGACTGCCGGTGATGTTCCCGGACGGACAGGTCGTCGGAAAGGTATCCCAGGTTCTTTCCCTTGCGACGGACGTTATCGAAATCACATCCGATTCCGGCCAGGAATGGATGATTCCGGTGGTTGAAGGCTTCGTGCGGCGGATGGATCGCGACGCGGTGATAATCGAACCGGACGCGCTGGAGATGGAATGACAGATTTTCTGCCTTCATCGCCGGTTCCGTTCAGATTCAGGATCCTTTCACTGTTTCCACAGATGGTTCGTGAAGCGGCTGCCCATTCAATTATCGGCCGCGCTGCCACGGCCGGCCTGATTGACATCGATGCAATCGACATCCGCGATTTCACTACCGACAGGCACCGCACCGCCGACGACATCCCGTTCGGCGGCGGACCGGGCATGGTCATGAAACCGGAACCTGTTGCCGGGGCAATCCGCGCCGCAAAGGAACTGATGCCCGATGCACTGGTCGTGCTGATGTCCGCTTCTGGAAGACTTTTTGACCAGGCGATGGCGACACGGTTCGCAAGCCATTCCGGCGGCCTGATCCTTGTGTGCGGTCATTACGAAGGCGTCGATGAGCGAATCGCAGAGCACTTCTGCGACATGGAAGTCTGCGTCGGAGATTACGTGCTCAGCGGCGGCGAGCTTCCGGCATTGACCGTCATGGACGCGACGGCCAGGCTGATCCCCGGCGTGCTTGGAAACGTTGAAAGCCTGCAGGACGAGTCGCACAACGACTCGATGCTCGAATGCCCTCAATACACGCGGCCCCGGGATTTCGAGGGACATCTGGTTCCGGACGTGCTCTTTTCCGGCAATCACGCGAAAATCGCAAGATTCCGACGCGAATGCGCGCTTGCGAAGACCAGGGCGAACCGGCCCGATCTGGTCGATCGCCTGGAACCGGAAACAGCGCCGGAAGCCCCCCGGGAATCCGCGCATGAAAACGGGCTGAAGCCTTCAACCAATGATCCGGGGATCCCGACCGGCTGGGGAAGACCTGTCGATGAATAAACCTGTCTGTCAGATTGCCGCTGCACTGGTGCACCACCCGGTATATGACAGGATCGGGGAGGTTGTCGCCACCTCGGTGACATCGGTCGATATCCACGACATCGCGCGAGCGTGCCGTACCTATGGACTGAACCGGTACTATCTGGTGACACCAATCCTGGCCCAACGCGAAATGGTTGACCGAGTCGCCGGCCACTGGTCGGAAGGGGCGGGCGGAAAGGCCGGGCACCCTCGTGGGCCGGCGCTTGAGCTTGTCCGGACGGTTCATGACCTCCAGTCGGCCATTGAAGACTTCCAGTTGACGTTCGGGATCAGGCCCCAGGTCGCGGTGACCAGCGCCAACCCGATGCGCGATGCCACGTCCTTCGCCGATCTTCGCAAAACGATCGAATCCGGGAAGATCCCCGGGCTGCTGATCGTTTTCGGCACCGGGTGGGGACTCGCCGACAGCATCATCGAGAAGTCGGACATCAGGCTGGAGCCCATCTCCGGGCCGACGGAATACCGACACCTGTCTGTAAGGGCTGCCGCAGCAATCACTCTTGACCGCTTGATGGGTGTCAGCATATACTAGTGTGCCCTTGGGGTTCTGAACATCGGCGATCAAGGCGATCCCGGGTTTGGCCGAAGGGTTGTTTTTGATAAATCGTGCACGATTACGAGGCTTTATATGCATCAGACAATCCAGATGCTCGAGCAGATCCACCGCAGGGGGGATCTTCCCGATTTTCATCCCGGCGACACCGTGAAGGTTTTCGTTCGCGTCCGTGAAGGCGACAAGGAACGCCTCCAGATGTTCGAAGGCTATGTCATCGGTCGCAAGGGCAACGGAATCCACGAAACCTTCACCGTCCGCAAGATCTCTTACGGAATCGGCGTCGAAAGGATTTTCCCGGTTCACAGTCCGATGGTTTCCAGGCTGGAAGTCGTCGCACGCGGCCGTGTCCGCCGCGCCAAGCTGAACTACCTGCGCGCCCTGAAGGGCAAGGCGGCGAAGATCAGCGAGCGGAAGACGTGGCTGGTCGGCGCGGTCAGCAAGACCGATGATACAGACTCAGCTTCTGAATGATTTGCCGTCCGGGCCGGGATTCATTGAAGACTGGGCCCGAAAAGGCGGTTTCCCGTCAATTGCCGGCGTCGATGAGGCCGGCCGGGGCTGCTGGGCCGGCCCGGTTTTCGCGGCTGCCGTAATCCTGCCCGAACGATTTGATCTTCCCGATCTTGACGATTCCAAGACACTTTCGCACGCCGATCGCGACGCGCTGTATTCGCCGATAAAGGAACAGGCTGTGGCCTGGGCCGTCGCCCAGTCTTCGTGCCAGGACATCGAGTCGTTGAACATCCTCGGCGCGACGCTGAAGGCGATGAAGGCCGCGGTCGAGCAGGTCTGCGCCAGGGTGATGCCCTCCATCGTGGTTGTCGACGGCACGAACATCATTCCGGGACTCGCAATGCCCCAGAGGGCCTGGGTTCGCGGGGATCACCTCTCCTATGCCATCGCGGCCGCATCGATACTGGCGAAGGTTTCCAGGGATCGGCTGATGGAAGAAATGGATCTTGTCTATCCAGGCTACGCCTTTTCTTCCCACAAGGGCTACGGAACCGCCGCGCACCGCGCCGCGCTGGATCGCCTTGGGCCATGCCCTATCCATCGACGCGGGTTCAAGCCGATTGCGGCGATGCTCCGTTCCCGCTGAACTCTTTCTCCAAGCTCAGAAGGCATCCTCGATAATCTCGATTTCAGGTCGGCCCGCAGACATCACCACGGCCGCGACAAAGAACCGGACTTCATCGAACAGGAATGGGCACTCCTGAAGGTACGACTCGGTCGTCATCCGTATCTTCTTCCTCTTTTCGATTCCGACGCTTTCGGCCGCATCCGCCGCAACTCCACGACTTCTTGACCTGACCTCGCACACGACGATCTGGCGCCCGCTTATGGCCACGATATCGATTTCACCCCAGGGCTTGCGATAGTTCCTGGCTATTATCCGATATCCGCGCCGGACAAGTTCGCCGGCCACCAGTTCCTCGATCCTCAGACCTTCGGCCTTCCGTGAATCCATCGAAGTGTTCCTCCGCCGGTCGCGATGCGGGGCGCAATTGCCCGATAGTTGACTTCCATGTCGAACCGGCGGCGTGTTGCGTTACACTAGGTCGTCGCGCAACGACCTTCTTTCAGGGGAAAACGATGGGCAAGGCTTCAAGAAGGCTCAGGCAAGGCTCGGCGACCGCGACCCGGACGGAGCCGGCGCCGGTTTCCGCAGCCATGGTCGGGGTTCTGGCAGCGGTCATGCCGATACTTTCCGTGCTGCCCTACGGCCCTTTTCACGTGCTTCCGGCGGTGACGCGAATACCGCTTGCCGCCATCCTGTCCCTTTCAATGCTGTCGGGCATCCCGCGACTGGCGCGATTCAACGGACGGCGAGCCGCGCTTGCCCTGGAGGCGGCCGGGCTTGCCGTCATCCTTGGCACGTGGTTCCTTTTGAAGCTGGTCGGCCTGCATCCTTCCGGCACCGATGACAACATCTATTTTTACCTGGCAAACCGCGTTGCGGAAGGCGCGGTGCCTTACCGGGACTTCTTCTTCAGCCACCCCCCGGTGCACCTGCTTGTCCCGGCCGCCGTGTTCAAGATTGCCGGATACTCCATCGGCGCCGCAAAGCTGATTCCGGTTCTGGCCCAGACGATTGCCGGGCTTTTCATGTACCTGACGCTACGGCCGGTTTCCCGGCCAATGGCCCTGGTTGCCCTGTTTGCCCACTTTTCCACGTACCAGATTCTGATGGGCTCAACCGACATGAACGGCGAAAACATCATGACGATGTTCCTGTGGGCGGCCGCCTGGGCCGGCTTCAGACGTTTTCCGGTGGTTGCGGGCGTCCTGGCGGGACTGGCGATCGGAACCGGCATGTACGCGCTGGCGGGCGTCCTGGCGGTGGGAATCGCAATCCTTGTCGCCGACCGCAAGGCCGCCGTCCGCTACCTTATCGGATTCATTGGCATTTTTGCACTAATGCTGCTGATTTTCGGAATTTCCGGCGGCAAGTCGTTCTTCGACGGGGTCTTCCTTTACCACACCAGGAAGGCTGTCAGCGCCGAGGGAAGACAGTCGCTCTTTTCAAGTCCCAACCCCTTCAGGATGGCCGTGATCCTGATTTCCAACCTTGCGGCCTTCCTGAAGGGCCCGACCTTCCTGAAGACCCTCTATTACCACGGTGCCATGTTCCTGCTTCTGCTGCCGGCCACATGGATGGCCGCGCGGGAAGCCATCCGCGGCTTTCGAACCGATGCCTTCAAGCCGCACTTCATCGCCCTTTCCAGCGTTGCGGCCACAGCCCTTTTCCTTTTACAGTGGGCAGCCGTCAACGAAGTCTATGACTTCTATCTGGTTCCGATGCTGTCCTTCATGTGCCCGGCTGTCGGCTATGCCGTCGATCAGGCCGTTTCCCGCATGAAGCGGGCGTCCGACGCATCCAGCCTGGCCTTTCCCCTTGCCGTTCTTGCGGCCGCGTGGCTTGCCGTTCCGTGGTCGGCCCACCTGAACGCTGCACTGTGGCCGGAGGAGTCGAAGTTGAAGGGACAGAAGGTCGCGTACGAATGGCGTGACCCTGCAATCCTGAAGGGACCGGCCGGCCTGACGAAGGCACTATTCTTCGCCGACAGCCGCGAACGTGGCGCCATCACGCCGTATTACCGGCACTACATCTGGAACAAGTCGCTGGCGTTTGACAGCGTCGATGAGATCGCCGACTTCGTCAGGCAGAACACCACCCCCGAACAGACGCTGACCGGGGCTTCCACGCTGGCCCCTCTTGTGGCGCTTCACGCCGGCAGGCGGATTTCGGCGGACGAGGCCGACACGAACGGCAAACGTTTCAGTTCGGGCATGCTCTCGGACGCAGGCTTCATCGACCAGGTCTGTGCGGACAAGGTCGCCTTCGTCGTGTCGGCCTCAGGTTCGTACTTCCCGTTTGACAAGATGACTTCCGCGGAGCCGTTCAAGTCACGGTTCCAGCCGGCAAGGACGTTCAACGAAAAGAAGCTGAAGCACTTCAAGGACTTCCCGATTACCCTGTTCAAGACCAGGGAGAACATCGAATGCGGCCGGATGTAACCCGACTGAAGCCTTTCCTTGATGCCGTTTACGACAGGTTCCACACCGAGGAATCGCTTGCGTGCGACCCACTGTCGTTTCCAAGGCAATACCGGGATCCGATCGACCGCGAGGCCGCGGCCGTCATCGCGTCCGCATTCGCCTTCGGGCGCGTTGCCGCTTTCATGCCCGTTATCGACAAGGTGCTTTCACGTCTTGGCGAAAGCCCCGGACAGGCACTGGCGGAAGGCAACCGCGCCCTGTTTCGCGAAGTGGCCGACGGCGTGATTTACCGCTTCGCGACACCACCCAACGTCGAGGCGTTGCTGTCCGGCACCGCCGCGCTTCTGCGGCGCGACGGATCGCTTGAACCTTCGGTCATGTCCGGTTTTGCGGCCGGGGGAACGGTCAATGGCCTTCTTTCACTTGCGGACGCGCTGCGATCATCCGGCGACGGCGACCCCGGATTCCTGGTTCCGGTCGGAAACCCCGACTCGCCGATGAAGCGGCTGTGCATGCTCCTGCGTTGGATGGTCAGGCGCGACGGGATCGACCTGGGCATCTGGAAGGGGCTGCGCCCCTCGGATCTTCTTTTTCCACTGGACGTTCACGTGTTCAGGATTTCCGGCCTGCTCGGCCTTGGGCCTGCCGGCCAGAACAACGCACCGCGCATGAAGGACGCTATCGCCCTTACCAGGCAGCTTGCCGAACTCGATCAGGAAGACCCGGTCAGGTACGACTTCGCCCTGTCGCACCTGGGAATTTCGGGCACCTGCCGGGGCTCGGCCGGCCCGAACTGCGCGGACTGCCCCCTTGTGACAGTCTGCGGCGCCCGCGTCGCCTGCGATTGAAACGATAAAGAACCATCCATCGATAAAGCCCCTGTCCAGCCGAATCATCGGCCCGGACTCACCTCACACGACAGGGGTTCCGACATGTCAACCACGATTCTTTCAAGCAGCGCTGGCCGGGCACATCGGCCGCGGGTTGTCGCCGCCATCAAATCCGCCGGATCCGCCACACCGATCATCGCGACATTGCTCCTGGCCTGCGGCGTGCCGTCAGTTGGCGAATGGGAAGAATTCGGCGCCGACCGGGACATCCCGGTATCGGATGCGGCAAACACCGCAAGGCCGGACATCCCGACTCCGAAATCGTGCACCACGAACGATGACTGCGGTGATCAGGCGCTACATTCCAGGATGTGCGACGTTCCGATCTGCGACCTTGGATACTGCTCTGCAAGGCGCCGGCAGGTGGGCCATCCGTGTGACGATTCAAATGCGACAACCGTCATGGATTCATGCCGCGCCGACGGAACCTGTGCAGGAACCCAGTACCTGTGCGGCGACCATATCTGCACGGATTCCTTTGAAAACTGCACGACCTGCCCGGCCGACTGCGGTTGCGGGGCGAACATGTACTGCCGCGACGGCGATTGCCTTTCCATCCCGGAAGACGAAGACGGCGTCTGCGAAAAACTTGAAGACTGCGCCACTTCGCCCGTCGATTGCGCCTGCCCCGCGTCCCAGGCCTGCATCGACGGAAGCTGCATGGATTGCAGTGTCGCCTGCGCGCAGGATCACAGGAACTGCGGCGAATTCGAAGGTTGTGATTGCGGAAGATGCACCGACGGACTGGTGTGCGGCAACTGGGGGCAGTGCGCGGTTCCCGGCGACTGCGGCGACGGGGAATGCCTGAAGGATTTTGAAAACTGCCTGGATTGCCCCGAAGACTGCCCGTGCCAGAAAGGTTACGGCTGCACTTCGGCCGGCCGCTGCGTATCGTGCAGAACAAGCTGCCAGGGCATCGAATGCGGGACGGTTGACGGCTGCGACTGCGGCACCGCCGGCGTCTGCCAGCGCTGCGCCGCCGGACGCGTCGTCACCGACTGCCAGTGCGTGTGCTCCACGGCCGGCCGGGAATGCGGCAATATCGGGGAATGCACCTGCGGGTCGATGAACGGCGGATGCATGGACAGAATGAAGTGCGAAAACGGGCTGTGCATGCCGGACTGCCCGAAGGTGTGCGACGACATCGAGTGCGGCGCCATTGGAAACTGTCTCTGCGCGCGATGCCCCGCCAGCCAGGTCTGCTACGATGGCGGCTGCGCGACCGTCACGTTCGACAAGGACGTGTATGAACCGGACAACTACCCGGGACAGGCCGCGTACCTGGGCGAATTCACCGATGGCGACAACTCCACTGACTGGGACGTCATCGCGAACATACTGGAACCGGAGGATCGCGACTGGTACGAGGCCACGGTCGAGGACACCTGGGGCGAATACCTTGCGGTCGATGTAAGGCTGGACGGGATGTCCGAGGACGCCGACCTGAACCTGATGGTCTGTTACAGGTGCGACAGGGGAAAACTTACGGAACCGGATCTGGATCCTTCGGGCGACGTGTTTGAAACCGTTTCTTCAATCGAAGGGGCCCGATGCTTCGAATCCAGGCGGCGCTGGGGAATCGCCGAACACATATCATTCGATCCGGTATGCAGCGGTGGATTCGACGACTCGGGAACCGTCTTCGTCAAAATCTCGCCTGCCCAGCGTGACGACGCCAGGACGGACTACCTGCTCGCCATCTCGTTCTAGGCCGGCGCCGCCCGGGAACCATGGCTCGCAAACATACCTTCAAACAACGAACCGGCTATCTGGTAAAATTCCGGCTGGCTGGAACCTGCCGGGGCCGTTTTCCGATGAACCGGGAAGAAAGCGGGATTGTCTTTATCGGCCGTGGATGCGGTTGCGGCTGCCTGTCGTGTACCATGTCGGAAGGACGCATCGGCCCGGCGCCGGCGTCGCTCGAAATCAGGGATCTGCCTGTTTGCCACCGCGCGACGATCATGGCCGGCGACCTGATTCACGAAGACGTTGTCCCGATAATCAAGTCACTGCGCGAACTCGGATCCGAAGAGGTTTTTCTTTACGTCCACCCGGCCTGCAACGATGTGACACTGCTTAAGACGATGGCCGAAAGCGGGCTGACGGGCCTTCACGTCGTGATTCCCGCATCCGACAGGGCCACGCTTGCAAAACTCTGCGGCGCCCGCGCCAGGCTGGAATCAATCGCGCTGCTGCTGAAGGCGGCCGCATCGCTTCACCTCGACGTCACGGCGGAACTGCCGGTGACGCAGGAAAGCCTGCCTGGAATCACCGATACCTTCAGGCGGGTCAAGGGCCTTTGCCCGACCATCCGAAAGGTGGCCCTGCCCTTCAGGGCGACTCACGGACCAGCTTCGGCTGGCGCCTGGGACTTCAGGCTGGCGTCCGAACCGATACGGGAAATCGCGGCCATGGCCCATGCCGCCGGGATTTCCCTGACGATCGGTGGCTTCGAGGGACCGGCCCCGTGCGTCATCGATATCGAGGACGCAAAAGTCGAACATTACCCGGGTCTTGACGGATCTCCCGGCCTTCTGCGTGAACGCGGGGCTGCCGTCGCCGCCTCATGCGCTTCGTGCGGCATCCGGAAGTCGTGCAACATGGGAATGCACGCGTTCGCGGGCAAGGCGCCGGATCCGATCGCGTGGGTCGATCCCGACCGCTCCCCCGAACCAGGCGTGCCCGTCGCTTCCGGCTTGTCCCGATGCAGGACGACGACGCTTTTCTCCCGCAGGGAAAGGCTCGATTCACTTCTTGCGCGGGCGGCCACGATTGACCGGTGCATGGCGCCGTGGGATTCGATCGAGGTTCATGACAGAACCGGACGGGTTGCCCCGTGCGAAGGTTCCTGGCCAAGACGCGAAATCCTGGGCACGCCGGACGGCACCTGCGACGGCTGGCTGACCGACGGAATCCTGAAATCGTTTCAGGGCGACAGGATGACCTCGATGCGTCGACTGATGGTTGACGGCGGACGCCAGGCAACGTGCAACCGGCACTGCCCCAGGTTTGCCGAAAGCTGGTCGGATCTGCCTCCGGTCAGGCTGCCCCGGACCGAGGTGTTTGATTCCAACCTTGCCCTGGGGCTTTCGGAATTCATCGAGGGTTCGGCCAGGGTCAAGTCGCGGCCACGCAACATCACGATATCGCCCAGCCTGAAGTGCAACCAGCGCTGCAGGATGTGCGACCTGACCGACGAAGACGCCGGCGCGACCGGCATCGACACCCCGCCGGCGCTGCTTGACGAGCTTGTCGAACTGCTGCCGACCACCGCGACGGTGGCGTTGACGGGCGGGGAACCGCTTACATCAAGGCGAATGGTCGAAATCCTGCAATCGATCACCCCGGATCGGCTTCCGGATACCAGTTACACGCTTACGACCAACGGAACCCTCCTTGCCCCGGCGCTGATTGAAAGGCTGCGGCCGACATCGATGGCCCGAATCATCGTTTCGATCAACGCCGCGACCGCGGCGACCCATGAACTTGTAACCGGGACTAAAGGCACGTTCGACAAGGTGATCGGCAACGTCGCGGCGATGGTCGCGGCCGCCGGCGGGATGCCGCGCAAGCCGACCGTTACGGCCAGTTTCGTGGTCATGAAAAGCAACCTGGGCGAGCTTGGCGCCTTCATCGAGCTTGCCGCCCGCCTGAAGACCGAAGTACGACTGCTGCCCATCGAAAGGGATCGGATGGGCGAAAGCTTCTTCACGGACGAAGCGTCGAAGAAACACGCGGAATGCGTTGTCAGAAGCCTGCTTGACAGGTATATGCTTGTCTGGCCGCATGCGGCGCGACAACTGAAGGGCCTGCTGTCGGTGCTGCGGATGCGGTCGGGGATGACGGATCCCCTTTGAACATCGGATTGATATGGACCTTTCCGGGGAAAGCCGCCTGATACGAATCGCCGCGGGATGCAGCCTGGGTTGCAGTTTCTGCACCGTCGGTCAGGGACGGGAAGGGGTCTGCCCCGATGACGCCGTGGCCGGCCGCTTCGAAATCCCCGAGGCGTCACGATATCTCCTGCTTGCCGGCAACCTTCTTGACCGCAGGTTCGCCCCGACCGTTTCGCGCCTTGCCGACTCGGGCGCCGACGAAATTGAGGCCTATGTCCACTGCGGGCCGGCCGATCCGGCGGCGCTGAAGGATCTTGCGGCGGCCGGACTGACCGGAATCCAGCTTGTACTTCCGTCGGCCGAACGTGAAATGCTGGCAGGCCTGACCGGAGGCCGCGGCAGCCTGAAGATGGCCGCGATGATACTTTCGGGCGCAAGGGAACTCGGCCTGGAAGTGACGCTTCAGATTCCCGTCATGAAGGCCAACGCGGAATCAATCGACGACACGGTCGCGAGGGCGTCCAGGCTCTGCATGCCGGCCCGCGTCACGCTCGACTTCGTGTCCGAATCCAGGCGGGACGGCACGCAGAATAAGTGGGATCCGGCAATCGCCATCGAATCGGCAACCCGCACAATCAAGTTCTGCCAGGATAACGGCGTCATCTTCCAGATCGGTCGCAACGAGGCGCCGCCACCGTGCATCTTTCCGCTGAAAAACGTCCCGGCACTCGCATGGGGGGATCTGGCCGGAATTCCGTCGGACGGCAATATCGCCAGGTCAAAGGCTCCATTTGAAGCGTGCGCCGCATGCGACGCCCGGGAAATCTGCACCTTTTCCGGACGTCACCTTGAACCTTCGACACCGCCGCGGCCGCTGCGGGGCGGACAGGGCGGCGACCAGGATCAGGTGTGGCTGGACGCCGCGGCGATCTGGGTCAGGCGCAACGAACTGCGCACCTTGCGACAGGAGCTTGCCCGTCGTCACCCCATCTGCATGAATCCGTGGACCAACCTTGAAACGCACAGCGTCCGCGGGGTCGCAATAAGCTGCGCCACTCACCGCTTCCAGTACGGCACCGTCGATCAGTGCGTCTCGTGGCACGACGTCAGCCTTGCCCAGGCCTGGAACAGCGATGTGATGCAGTCGCTGCGGCACCAGATGAAGATCGGCCAGCCGCACCTGCACTGCCGGCCCGACTGCGTCGTCTTCCACGGTGGCGGCCCGGGCGATTCGTGGCTTACCGCCGATCCGCTGACGGACGTGTTCCACAGGAACCTGGTCACCAACCTGAAGGAAATCATCGACGGCGCCGAGATCCTTGAGTCCATGCCGCAGAACCTGGTAATCGCCCCGTCGCTTCACTGCAACATCGCGTGCATCATGTGCCGCTTCCCCGGGGAAGTAAGGGACGCCCCTGATCCGTCAAAGACGATGATGTCCGAACGCCAGTTCGACGAGGTCATCGAGATGATGCCGTACCTTCGGGTGCTTAACATCACCGGCGGGGAGCCCCTGATTGCCGACGGAACAAGGCGCCTGTTGAAGGCGTTCAAGACCGACAGATTCAGGGACGGGGGAATTGCGCTGACGACCAACGGGATCCTGCTGGACAAATCCCTGATATCCGACATGAAGAAGTCCCGTCTTCTTTCCATCATCATCTCGGTCAACGCGGCCAGCCGCGAGACTTACCGCCACGTGACCCTTGTTGACGCCTACGACAGGGTCATCAACAACGTGACCGAACTGATGCGGGCGCGACGCGAATTCAATCCCCTTCCAAGGGTCGTCCTTTCTTTCGTGATCATGAAGTGCAACTTCCGCGAAATTCCGGACCATATCAGGACGGCCGCGCGTCTTGGAACCGACATCCAGCTTCTGCCCATGGTTGGAAAGCTCGGGGGGGAGAGCATGTTCATGTGCAGGCAGGATCTTCAGGAACTGCTTGATTTTGTCGATCGCGAGGTGGTGCCGCTCGTCGCCGGCATGAAAGGCAATTTCCGCCGCGAAGTGACCACCCTGCGCTCGACCATGTCCCGCCGCATCAAGGACGACGACTACTCCATGTTCTGATGTCGGGGCATGCCTTGTGACAGTCCGCGCAACACAAAATTTCACAGCTGACACAGCAACAATTATCGCCGACAAGCAAGCTGTAACAGTTGTAACAACTTTCCATTGACTCCGCTTTTCTTCCGTGGATAGAATCGAAAGTTCACGTTCATTCCCCGTATATCCAGTCCGAAGCGGACGGAACGGCCGCATTATTTCAGGCCGTCCCCGGGGGATGGCTGTTTGTTGTCATGTACCTTTACTCTTATTCCGGGGGAAACCATGCTGCACGAACCTGCCGTCCAATGCGAAAAGGATTTCGCGGCCAGTTACAAGCAACGCCTGGGGGTCTGGATGTTTCTCTTGTACGCGCTGGTCTATGCCGGCTTCGTCGCGATCAACCTGATTGACCCCGCGATGATGGAATCCAGGATCTTTTTCGGATTGAACCTGGCCGTCGTCTATGGGGTCGCGCTGATCCTCTTCGCGCTGATCCTCGCGGTCATCTACAACCTGATGTGCCTTCGACGCGAGCGCCTGGCCGCGGAATCAAACGAGGGAGGTAACTGACCATGGCAGTAATGATTTTCGTTGCCTTCGTCGCCGTTGTGCTTTCGATGTCCTTTTACTTCGCGCGCAGGGCAAAATCCGCCTCCGGATACTACGCTGCCGGTGGAAACATCCACTGGGGCGTCAACGGGGTCGCCTTTGCCGGGGACTATCTTTCCGCGGCATCCTTCCTTGGCATCTGCGGCATGATTGCGACCGTCGGCTATGATGGATTCCTGTACTCGATCGGGTACCTGGCCGGCTGGATTGTCGCCTTGTTCGTCGTCGCCGAACCGATGAAGCGACTTGGAAAATACACCTTCACCGATGCCCTGGACTCGAAGTTCAACTCAAAGGGAATCCAGCTTGCCGCGGCCATCAGCACGCTGATCGTTTCGGTGTTCTATCTGATCCCGCAGATGGTCGGGGCCGGCGTCCTGGTCACGCCGCTTCTGGGCCTGCCCCACGCGGCCGGCGTCATAATGGTCGGGGCAATCGTCATCGGCATCGTCGCAACCGCCGGGATGACCTCGACCACTTACGTCCAGTTCCTCAAGGGCGGTCTTCTTGTCATCTTCGCGCTGGTGATCACGGTGGCGCTTCTTGTCCGCGGCCTTTCCACCGAACCGGATCAGGGCGGATCGGTTCCATTCCACAAGTACCTCACCGTTGAAACCACCGAAATCGACGGCGTGCTTCAGCCGCCGGATGCCGAAAGCAGGATTGTTTCGGTCGCGACAACACCCGCCGGCACGTTCGTCAGGATGGCGCATCAAAAGAAAGTCGGATGGTTCAGGAAGGAACAGGCCGAAGACAGGATAAGGCTTCACGAGACCCAGTGGACGTCGATTCTTCCCGACGGCTCGAAGACGGTGAACGGCGAGCCGGCCGTGGGCCAGAACCAGCTTCGACTTGTCGGAAACCTGGAAGCAATCGACGGAAAGACGGGCGATGAAGCCCGGACTGGCCCTGTCGGTCCGTTCGAATTCCTTTCGAAGATCGGTTCGGATAAAACGGTGGTCAAAACCTGGAAATCGACGAAATTTGAAGACGGTGGCGAAAAAATCACCGCCTATTACCCGACCCTCTCTTCGGGCAACAAGGTGATGCGGCCCGGCCAGAAATTCAAGATTGAAGGCTCTCCGCTGGAAAAATTCGACTTCATTTCACTGATGCTTGCCCTTTTCCTTGGCACCGCGTCTCTTCCGCACATCCTCATCAGGTACTACACGGTCAGGACACCGGCGGCGGCCAGGAAAAGCACCATCGTCGCGATCGCGGTCATCGGCCTGTTCTAGGTGCTGACGATGTACATGGGTCTTGGCGCCATGGTCAACAGCGTGGTCAACCCGGCGGACAACAACATGTCTGGCCCGCTGCTTGCCAGATCCTTCGGCACGGCCCTTTTCGCGATAATTTCCGCAATCGCCTTCGCGACCGTCCTGGGAACCGTCTCGGGATTGATTGTCGCGGCCTCGGGGGCGGTCGCGCATGACTTGATGGATCGCTTCCTGGGCATGAAGCTTGACGACAGGTCCAAGGTTCGCGCCGGAAAGATCGCGGCGGTTGTGGTCGGGATAATCGCGATCGTGCTGGGCATCATCTTCCAGGGCATCAACGTTTCGTTCCTGGTCGGCCTGGCTTTCGCGGTCGCGGCCTCGGCAAACCTTCCGGCAATCATCATGCTCCTGTTCTGGAAGAAGACTACCGCGAAGGGAATCGTGGCATCTATTATCGTCGGCATCACGACAGCGGTCGGCCTGATCCTGCTTTCCCCGGAAATCTATCCCTTGTACGGGCTTCAGGCATCCGCCGCGCCGATACCGTTTACAAATCCGGGCCTTATATCGATTCCTGCAAGTTTCCTGACGCTTGTCGTGGTATCTCTGTTGACGCAGAAGAAGCCAGCCACGAACTTGGCCTGAATAAGGAGAGGAACGACATGAGAAAGGCATCCCTCGTCATCTTCCTTGCGCTGGCATGCATTTCGATGCCGGCAAGGGCAATCAAGCTGGAACAGTCCAAGGACATGTTCCTCAACATCAACCTGCTTCTTCAGTTCCAGGCCCAGCTCATCCAGGAAGGGGCCCCGGATCAGAAGTCGTGGGGCAAGGAATTCTTCCTTCGCCGGGTTCGACTGCTTCTTGGCGGCCAGGTCAACAAGTACATCAGCTTCTTCATCGATACCGACATGCCCAACTGGGGAAAGGGAAACGACTGGAACAAGCCGACCTTCTTCATCCAGGACGCCTTCCTGACATTCAAGGTGGTTGACCAGTTCATGGTGGATGCCGGCCTGATCATCGCCCCCTTCAGCCGGCACGGATACCAGAGCGCCGTGAGCCTGTTCGGCCTGGAATACCACTCGGACCTGATCAAGTACCCGACCGAAGCGACCAAGGTTTGGCGGGACGCGGGCGCGCAGATACGCGGGTATATCTTCAAGGAACAATTGCAGTACCGCTTCAGCGTCATGAACGGGTCGAAAAATGACGTTCTTCAGAAGGACATCAACGACAAGGCCGTGGTTCTTACCAACCCGAAGGACTATCCAAGGGTGACCGCCCACTTGCGTTACAACTTCCTGGGAACCGAAACAGACATGTTCGCGAAAGGAATCCATTTCGCGGACAAGCCGATCGTTTCGCTGGGCGTCAGCTTCGACTATCAGCAGGATGCCGGCATCGACAGGCTTGCCGAATTTGAAAAGACTGCCGCCGGAAAGGACACAGCCATCATCGCGAAGGATGGAAAACTTGGCGACTACATGGGCGTATCGGCCGACCTGTACGCGGAGGTCCCGTTTGCGGGAAAGGATCACGAATTCATCCTGATGGCCGACTTCTACAGGTACTGGCAGGGCAAGGCATCCGCAGCCTCCGGCATCGGGCTGTTCGGCGAATTCGGTTATCGGTACAAGACGTTCTCGCCGATATTCGGAATCGACTGGTTCAAGAGCGACCTGCCGGACAAGGATCTGCTGGTTATCCATGGCGGACTGGTGTGGTGGGCCGTCAAGCACAACGCAAACATCAAGCTGGACGCGGCCGTCAAGCGACAGGGGGATGTCCTGGACTCGCCGTTCATGACGATGATCACCCTGCAGGGCCAAATCTATTTCTAGGGACAACCGCTTGACTTTCAAGGACATTCCAACTATTTGAAAGGGGAGTGCGCGACAAACGCATCCCCGGGGGACGCCAATTGAAACGGAAGCCAGGCCACGTCCGTTATCACTGGAAGAGCTTCCTTATCAACATACTGTCCCCGGTCATCCTGGCCGTCATCCTGTTCAACGTGCTGATATTTGCCATCGTGATCCCCGAGATGAAAGACAACCTGATCGAAAGGAAACACGAGCTTATCCGGGAACTTACAAGGGCCGAGCTGAGCGAAATCGAGGCGCTTTACCAACAGCAGGCCGATGGGATAATCGACAGGGAAACGGCCCAGAAGACGGCGCTCTCACGCCTTCGCTCCGTCAGGTACGGCGACGAGGGCAAGGACTATTTCTGGGTCACCGACAGCCATCCCAGAATGATTCTTCACCCATACCGTCCGGATCTGGAAGGCCAGGATCTCTCGGATTACTCCGATCCCAGGGGCAAGCGGCTTTTCGTCGAGATGGCCCGCGTGGTTCTTGATGCCGGGGAAGGTCGCGTCGACTACCTGTGGCAGTGGAAGGACGACTCGAAAAAGATCGTTCCCAAGGTTTCCTTCGTCAAACGTTTCGAGCCTTGGGACTGGGTCATCGGAACCGGCATATACATCGAGGACGTAAGGGCCGAAGTCGACAAGGTCACCCGCAAGGTAATCAACATCTCGCTCGGCATATCGCTGCTTGTCGCGCTTCTCCTTCTTTACATGATCCGGGGTTCTCTGGCCATCGAGCGCCAGAGGTCGCTGACCCAGGCGGCCCTGCGTGACTCCGAGGAAAAGTATCGAACGCTTGTCGAATCGAATACCGAAGGGATCATGCTTGCCATCGACGGCAAGCCTGTGTTCTGCAACAGGGCGTTGCTGGACATGACCGGACACTCCGCGGCGGCCTTCACCTCGCTGACCATGGACGAGATCATCGGTAAAGACTCGAAACTGATTGCCAGGGATGGAAAAACAATCGACGTAATCATCTCCAATACTCCCGTAACCATGGGCGGACGCGCCGGAAGCCTGATATCTTTCAAGGATATCGGCCGCGGCCGCGCGAATCAGCCGGCCGTCACGAAACTTCTGTCCGATCTCCAGACGTCGCTGCTCCTTTCGAATTCCTCGATCGGCGCGACCGGCCTCAACACGCTCGAATGCACGCTCGACACGTCGATTCAGCAGGCGGCCGCCATGATGACGGCGCGCGGCGTGGATGCCATCATGGTGCGGACGAACGCGGACGAGCCGGTTGGAATCGTGACGGACACGGACTTGCGCCAGCGCGTCCTGGTGCAACATCGCTCGCCGGCCGACAGCGTCGCTTCGGTGATGACGGCACCGCTCGCGGTCATCAATGAAGGCAGCCTTATGTTCGAGGCCGCCCTGCTGATGAAGGAAAAGGGCATACGACACCTGGCCATAAGCGGTGATCGCGGAAGGATTTCGGGAATACTCTCGCTTGGCGACGTGGTTCTGGCCCAGCGCCACCCGGCGGCGATCATCTTAAAAAACATCCAGAACGCCTCTTCCGCCGGGGAACTGACCGGCGTGCGCGGCAAGGTCAATGCCCTGGTTTCGGCAATGCTTGAAAACGGGACGGCGCCTGACGCGGCGACAAGGATGATGTCCGGAATCGCCGATGCCTCTATCCGCAGGATTATCGAGCTGGCGCTTGAAAGGCTGGGGCCGCCACCGGCACCGTTCGCATTCATCGTCCTTGGCAGCGAGGCAAGGCGCGAACAGACCTTCAGAACCGATCAGGACAACGGAATAATCTATTCGCCGGTTCACGATCGCGAAGAAGAGGTTTCGGCATACTTCCTGAAACTTGGCGCGGCCGTCAACGAAGACCTGGATCAGATCGGCTACCTGAAGTGCCGCGGGAACGTGATGGCCGGCAATCCCAAATGGTGCAGGCCCCTTCACGACTGGCAGCGGTACTTTCTCGAATGCGTATCGTCCCAGACGCCGCAGGCTCTTCTGGACTTCAACGTGTTCTTCGACTTCAGGCACGTCTTCGGCGATGAGATGCTGGTCTTTCTGCTTCGCGACCACATCCACCGGATTGTCGCCGACCGTCACGCCTTCTTCTTCAACCTTGCCGAATCCACTCTGCAGTTCAAGCCGCCCATCGGATTCTTCGGCAACCTGCAGCTTGAATCGTCCCCGGAAAGCCCGGCCGCCTTCAACATAAAGAACGCTTTGACCCCGATGGTGAACTTCGCGCGGATTTACGCGCTGAAAAACGGGATCGACGAGTGCAACACGCTGGCGCGCCTTACACGCCTGCGGGAGGCGGGAATTCTTCACAAGAGCAGTTGCGAGGAATACGTCCAGGGATATTCCTTCCTGATGCGCCTGCGCCTTGTGCACCAGGCCAGACTGCTTCTGGGCGGAAAGGAACCGGACAATCTCATTGATCTTGAAAGCCTGACCCAGCTTGAACTTTCAACGATCAAGAAGATTTTTGCCGATATCGTGGTGATGCAGGCCAGGCTGCGCAACGATTTCGCAAGGACTGCCTGACAATCGATGAGAATCCTTTTTATCGGCGACATCCACGGTGACATCCGATCGACCTGGGAGATGCTGGACGCCGCGCGGCGGGAACTTCGAATCGGTGCGGCCGTGCAGGTCGGCGACTTCGGATTCTTCCCCGAAATCCTTGGCAACCTGCCGGACGATTTTCCACGCTTTCCGGTTCCGCTGTACGCAATCGACGGCAACCATGAAGACCACGCCTGGCTTGCCGCCTGCCGCGAGAACAGAACCGTCGAAGAATGGAAGCGACGGCTTGACCTGCATTACATGGAACGAGGGTCGGTGACCGTCATCGGCGGCACCAGGTTCGGCTTCCTTGGCGGGGCCCTGCACGTTGACAGACCGCAGGAGTTCGACTCCGCAAGCGGATCTTCCAACTACATTCAACAGGACGACGTTGCGAGCGCGCTTGAACGATTCCGGAACGAGAGGCCGGACGTGATCGTCACGCACTCGTGCCCGACCGGCATCGGAATTGGAATCCACGGCAGCCCGATCTTCCTTCCCGGGGTGCTCGCGTTCATTTCCTCGGCCGGGTTCGACGCCGGCGTTGAAGGCGATTGTGGGGATTCGGAACTGACCCGACTGTGGAATGGACTTGAGACCCGTCCAAAAGCGTGGATCTTCGGCCACTTCCACACTGACATCCTCAGGCGCGTCCATGATACCGAATTCGTTTGCGTGGCGGGAATCGACAGCAGAACAGTCACGATATGGGACTCGGACGAGGGTCGGCTGCTGTTTCTTCATTTTTGACGGCCGACGAACCCCGCTTCATGACGCGGCGGGCAAGTTCGGATATGAAGTCCAGCGACACCTCGTATTCTTCAAGGTCAAGGTTATCGACCGTGTCCCTTGTCGTGTGGTAATGACGCGGGCTGCCGGTCGCCGGATCAATCGCCACGAACGAGATGCCCTGCCATCCGGCCGTCTGGAATGCGGCCATGTCGGTGCCGCCAATCGTGATGTCGAATGGGGCGACGTCGGCAAACGGCGCAAAGCCCGGGCGCGACCCGCGAACCTCGTCAACCAGATCGACCAGCCACCGGTCGGGGCGCAGCAGGAAAAGCTCGCCTTCCGGGTCGATGTAACGCAACTGGCCGTTTGAAAGGCCGTCCATGTTGATGAAAACGGTGTTCTTCCGGTCCCACCTGCTTCGAACTTCGCGCTGAAGGGCCATCGCGCCGCCAAGTCCGGCTTCCTCGCACCCGGTCAACGCGAACACAAGCTCCACGTCCGGCGGCCGTTCCGGGCCGAGCCGCGCCGCCAGAACCGGCATTGCCGCCGCGGCGGTCAGGTTGTCGTTGGCGCCCTGGACATGACGGTTGCGCACATACACGTCGAAATTCAGCAGGAAGGCGATAATCGCGGGCGCCGTGACCGCCCACTCCACGAACCGGACATAGGGAAGCGGATCCGCGAACACCCGCAGAAGATCAAACGCCACCATCGCCGCGGTCGCCCACGTCGCAAGGGCAATCGAGCGCCTGAACGGACCCTTTGAATTCATGGTCGAGCGAACGAATGCCGGATTGAAGACAAGCCCGTTGAAAGCGGCGTCGGCGTGCCCCATGAAGACCAGGCGCAGCGATGGCTGGCCGACCGCCTTCCGCGGGCATCACGGCAAGCAGGTTCTGTGAAGGCCGCCTGAAGTAAAGCCTGGAAAGCACCGAATGGCGCCTGGTTGACTGCATCGCGTACGAGAAGGCTACCAGCGCGTGCACCACGGCGGCCCCGATCGGACACCACGGCGAGACCGCGGTGGCCGCGACCGCAAGCCCGAAATGAAGCGCGAAATTGCCATAAATGCTGCGGTGAAAACGGAACCTGTGCCAGCTTGTCTGAAGCCCGATGGCCTTCAGTTCATCCTCGACCATCTGCTGGGCGACAAGTTCGCCCGGGCTGGCCGGCGGACGCAGCGGCGCCCTGGCAACAATTTTTCGAATGAAATCAATCGCCCACCCGGCCGTCGCTTCCATCGAGTCATCCCCCGTTTTCCGGCCTGACCGATGTAACCTGTGCATCGACCGCGCCCTTCTTCAACCTTACCGTCACGACATCACCCCGCTTCAACTGGGAAGGCCCGCGAACCAGAGCGCCGCCCGAAGTCGTCACAATCGCGAATCCGCGATCAAGCGGCAGCGCCGGATTGAACGACTCGATCCGCAGCCGAAGCCTTTCCAGGTTTGCCGCGGGCCGTTCAAGCAGCCTTTTCCCGGCCGATGAAAGGCGCACGCCGGCCGTTTCCAGATGCCTGGACTTGTCCATCAGGCGTCGGGCCGGATGACCGGCGGCAAGGCGGGCCCTGCGCGACTCCAGAAGCCTTTCACGGGCATCAAGCATCCGGCGCCCGGCGGCGGCCAGCATTTCGGCGGCGTCGTCCATCGACTGGGCCGACTCGTCGATTCGCCGCGCCACGGCACGCCCCATCCTGGACGCCGCGTCGTCGATTGAAACCTGGATTTCATCCCTTGAAGGAACGACCATCTGGCCGGCCGCGGTCGGCGTCGCGGCGCGGGCATCGGCGACGTCATCGGTCAGCACGTGATCGATTTCATGGCCGACCGCCGAAATCACCGGCTTGCGCGAGCCGGCGACCGCCCTGACCGTTTTTTCGAGATTGAAGGCCCACAGGTCTTCCATCGATCCGCCGCCGCGACCGACGATGATCACATCGACTTCGGGCACCCGGTTCAGCATTTCGATGCCGCGGGCAATGCCTTCCGCCGCGCCGTCGCCCTGGACAAGCGAATCGACCACAAGTATGTCGGCCGGCCAGCGGGAGAGAATGGTCCGCGCGATATCCCGGACGGCCGCACCGCGAATCGACGTGACCACTCCGATGCGGCGCGGGAACGACGGTATCGGCCTGCGGCGCGCCGGGTCGAAGAGCCCCTCCGACATCAGGCGGGATCGCAGTTCCTCGAGTTGCCTCAACAGGTTTCCGGAACCGGACAGTCGAACCGAATCGACCGACATCTGGTATCTGGACGCACCGGCCCACGCGGTTATCCGGCCGGTCGCGACGACGCGGTCGCCATCCTTCAATATCGGCGCCCGCCCGGCCCCGGCGAACCGGTAGATGACGCAGTCCAGCTTCTGGGTCGAACCCTTCGCATCCCGTTCGGCCAGCGAAAAATAGACGTGCCCGGACATCGCCGGCTTGAACCCGCTCACTTCACCTTCAACGGACACGCGACGGAAAGTGCCTTCCAGCAAGGTCTTGATCCGACTGGAAACAACGATGACCGACATGACCGCGTCCGTCTCGCCGGAACCGGCCGAGCCGACAAATTCTTCAAGATCCATCTTTCCCCCGGGTCCTTTTGAACTGGATGAAGGGCGCTTGATTTTACATCGAACGAAACCGGGACGGTGTGACAACTATGGGGTGAAATATCCGGTAATCGTTCCGGGCTTCGCGGAAAACTTCATGCACATCGCCATCGCGTTCCCCGGATGTTCGGAATCCCTGTCCAGATAGGTACCATCGGCGGTCCGGTGAAGCTGCAGCAGGAATCCCGGGCCGACAATCCTGGGCTGCGGGGCCATGGCCATCTGAAGGGCCTGGCAGGTCTCGACCAGGTCTTCAGGGGGCGGTTCCTTGTCGCACTCGACCCAAAGCAGGTTAACCGCCTGGTTCAGGTCCGAACCCATGGCCACGGCCGATATGACGCCTTCCGTGACCTCGATGCCTTCACCCATGGGCTGCAAAATCCCCGACATGTGGACATCAATCAGCCTTATCGGAAGCATGAAGGACGGGGACACATTGATATGAACCGTAATTTCCTGCGTGCCGGCCGACATGTCGCCTTCTTCGACATCGACGTCATCGAACCTGATGAACGGACGACAGTTGTCGGGATTCCATGAAACTGGATCGGCCAGGAAAGTTCCCGGCTGCCCGGCGTCGTCATGCCGGACGCGCATTCCGTCGATTGTGATGCCGGGATCGGCGATGATTGCCTTAACCGGCCTGAACTCCATTGCCATGTTTGTGGTCCAGGTTCCCATATCGTCAAGAACCGTCTGGAACTGGGATGCCAACCCGGAAAGGTGGTTGTCTGGCACCCCATCATCGGTGTAATCGAAACAGCCGGCCTTCTCTTCGGTCGTGTCGGGAATCGTCAGGAAATCGACCACGCTGACGATTCCCCATCCCGCCGGAAGATCCTGCGGGTACTCGCAGGTCGGCTCGCATTCCCCCCACAGATTACAGATAAACCCCTTGTCGCACTGTCCGCACGAACCGCCAACCCCGTCGTCGCCGCACTCGCGGTTGGTGCAATCGGGATAATCGACGAAGCCGCAATGCCCGTCGATGCATTCCATGCCTTCGTCGCATTCCCCGCACAAATACCCGTCTTCGTTGTATCCGCATTCGATTCCGTCGCAATCGGGCGGAGGATCGACGTGGACGCAGTGCATTTCCTCGCACCACTCCTCCCACCAGCACGTGCCGCACGAACCGCCGCAGCCGTCGTCGCCGCATTCGGCCCAGGCCGGACAGAAGGGAACGCACACGTCGGACGACGAATCCACGCGCTCGTCGATGTCCGGCCCGACCGCATTTTCGTCGCCAGGGACGTCGCCGGCATCCGCCATGACATCAACGTTATCAACGGCGTCAACGACGTCCTGAACGCCCGATTCGCCGGCGCAACCGGACAGCACGATCGGAACCAAAGCAGCAGCCGCCAGAAGATAACCCTTCATATCAACACCGCGCACCGACAGATTATGTAATCATACGACTATCACACTGGCGGTTCAAGATCGCTATGTCACCGTTTTTTTTATCCTATCGGCGCCGGGCGACCACCTGTGGCGGCGCGGACGTTCATCAGCCGCCGCAGCCGCATCCTGTGACGACAATCTGAAGCGATTCGCCGGCCTTCAGAACCAGGTCGGGAAGAAGATAGGTCGGCATCCATGGCGTGTCGATCCTGGTAACCCCCTGCAACGGCTCGACCCCGCCGTCAAGCGTGAACGTCGGGCCGCGAACGCCCGGAACCGGGTCGTCCCACCGCAGCGAAACGATCCAGTCCGCATCGGCCCGCGAAGTAACGGTCACGCGACTGACCGTCCCCGATGAAGAAACGGAAACGTCGAACCGGGACGAAGCCGCCCGCAGGCCTTTCGCGCTCATTTGCGGCCACCCGTTCGGCACGTGCGGACGCAGTTCCAGACGTTGCGTGTTTGCATCCGGTTCGAAGCCGAACAGGAACTGCAGGACCGCGTCAAGAACAATGCCGCCTTCCCAGGGACGATACTTCGCCGTGTAGTCCGAAGGCGTCGTCACGCCGTCGTCGTTGTACATCAGGGTCAGGCCGGAATGGTCGTCAAGAATCAAGTATTCCTGAACATTTCCAAGCGTATCGAGCGACTTCCTGACCATGTTGAACGCCGCGAAGGCATCCGGGTGTCCAAGGACCGTCATGGAATGCAGCGCATATCCCGGCATCATCCCGGTATATACGCCGTCCCACGCGTCGCGGAACACCCCGCCGTACATGGTGTCCAGCTTCGAGCATATCTCGCCCGGAACCGTCCTGGCCGTTTCATAAAGGCACGAAAACGCATCGCGTGCATAGGGGTCGTCCCCGTCCTTCCAGCCCGACCACGTCACCTGCAGCGACGCGTCCTCGAACGGTTTCGACATGGCCATGTCCGACATCGAAACAAGCGCGGCGAAGCACTTGTCGGGCCTGGTGTAGGCGGCCAGCGTGGCCGCCTCGACGTCCTCGAACCTTTCCTGGGCCATCGCGGATTCGGCATCCTGCCCGGCCTGTTCCATGAAGCGCGCGTATTCCCTGGCCGCGCCAAGCCACAGCGCCGACGAGTTTCCGGACCAGTTCGTGTCTTCGTGCGGTTCTTCCAGGCCAAGGCCAAGTGCGGCGTTCATGGCGGCCCTGAACGTCTCATCCCCGGTAAACGGCAGCATGTCGCCGTCACTGAAGCCCTGGGCAAACAGGCAACGGCGCAGAAGTCCAAGCCTTTCGACGATGCGATCGGTCTTCCCGGTGAAACGGTTGTGAAGTCCGTACATCAGGACCATGTACGACGGCGTTTCCGCAGACACCCGCTTCTTTCCGACCGATCCTTCACCAAGCGGCGGCATCGAATCCCAGTCGGGCGCGACCACGCCGTCCCAGTCGATTTCCAGGTTCGCCGGGTAGCTGTTCTTCAGGTCGCCTTCCTTCAGGATCGCGTAATAAACGTAGTCCAGGTAAGCCTCGACATCGGCAAACCCGCCCAGCGACAGCATCGCCAGCACCGGGCCCATGTTGTCCCGCGCCCATGTCCGCGTGTATTCGGACATCGGGCATGTCGCGCCGCCATCCGAAGTCTGGAGCTTCAGGGTCAGCTTCATCCCGTCGATGAAGTCGTTGACCATCGGATCCGGCGTTTCCACGTCAACCAGTTCCGATTCCCACTTCCTGTACGCATCGGCCGTCCTGGCAAGCAGTGCGGCCGCGTCGAATTCCGGAAGCTCAACAATCTGGCCGGCGGCAAACGCACAGTGCGTGACCACGAACGACCGGCTTGCGCCTTCACCCATTTCCCCAAGGTCAACCGCCATGACCCGGCCTTCGACCTGCGCGGTCGCGCCAGCCGCGGCGGTCACAAGCACCCGGCCGTCATCCTCTTCAAGCATCCGGCCGGCCTGCGGCGATTCGACGTCGCCGTGGGCCAGGACCCGCACGACAACCGGGGCAGCCGGGCCGGGATTTCGCACTTCGACCACGCGCATGATGCAGTGACGAAGAACGTCCGAATCGCTTCCGGGGGTGACGGCACCGTCAAACCACGGGGCGAACGAAACAACGTGAAGTTCGATCTGCCCGACGGTCCCCCTGGCCACGACCACCGGCGCGTCCGCCGTGATTGCGACGACCTGCCGGTCGAAGGCGGCGGTCTCGGTGGCGCCGCCGACAGCCAGGCCGACGGAATAATCGCCGAAGAATTCATCGCCCAGGTCATAACCCGGGCCGGCAAACGAATGCATCGAATTCAGGGGATTCCCATAGCCGAACATCGCGAAGACAAGACCATTCCCGACCCCCGCTCCGCCCAGGAACGACGGATCGACCGGCTCGGGCCCATCGACCTCGGTGACGAACCGGCTTATCCGTGAAAAGACCGACGGAACCTGGTCGTATATTCCACCGGCAAGCGAAAGCGGCTGCGGCCCCTGCCAGTAATGAATGTCCGGCGCCACGCCATCGTCGCCGGCAACGTCGGCCGTTCCATCGGACGGGATGTCGGACGGGATATCGCCGGCAACGTCGGCCTGGATATCGCCAGCGATGTCGGCGCCAGCGTCGTCAACCACGTCGGTGCCGCTCTCGCCACCACCACAACCGACTCCAACCAGAAGGATCAACCCGGCAAGCGCCGCCGGAAATTTCTTTGAAGCCATCTTCCACCCCTTTCTTTCCCAGCTTGAAATGATTCATCCGAACAGGGTATGTTCCCCTCTAACTCGAGGCACGTCCAGAGGGACTTTCATGCAGATACTGATATCGGTTTCATGGCTGGCGCTGCTTGCCGCAATCATCGCGGCCCTGATGGTCGAGCCTGCCGCGGGCGTCCTGGTGGGCCTGACAAAGGCACACCCGTACCTGATGGGTTTTGCGAAATTCGTCCTTCTGGGGACAATGGGCGAACTGCTGGGCGGACGCATCGCAACGGGCCGCTTCAGACTCCGCGGCATAAGACTGTGGCAGCGCGCTCTGGTGTGGGGTTTCATCGGGGCGATGCTGGCCCTGGTCTTCCCGCTGTTTTCGGCCGGCGTCGAGGATCTGCTTGCGAAGGGACTGCTCCCGGGACTCGGGTTCCCGCTTCTTCACGCGTTCTGGAAATCCGCGCTGATGAACGTCCTTTTCGGCTTTGAAATGATGGTCTTCCATCGCTTCACCGACACGCTGATTGCCGAGGGCAGGCTTTTCGGACCGTGGCAGCTCGTGCAGACGTACCGTTCAATCGACTGGACCAGCATGTTCCGGATTGTTGGCGGGGCGCTTTTCTGGTTCTGGATTCCGGCCCATACCGTCACGTTCATGCTGCCGCCCGAGTACAGGATTGCCGCGGCGGCGCTTCTGGGCATCGCGCTCGGTCTGATCCTCGGTTTCGCTTCCAGGAAATCAAGGCAGCGGTGACTTGAAAAGCGCGGCATGATTGGCGGGGGAACGGCCGGCACCGTTATGGCCGGCATTTACCGGCTCAGTTGCCACAAGCCCCGGCCGGCACGCCGGCCTTGTCGGAAAGCGGCGTCTCACACGCCTTCAAGGTGCCGTTCTTCTTGCAGAACCCTTTCTGGATGTCGGCCGGACTTACGCCGTTGAACACTTCACGGTTGTTGACGATCCATGTCGGACTTCCATTTATGCGCAGCTTTTCGCCGTATGCCACATCCGCGGAAAGCAGTTTCCGGCCCATGTCGCCTTCCGCGCACTTGCGGATCACCTCGGCCCTGATGCCGCCGGTCGCGCACTTTTCCCATTCCTCGCTCTGGAAGTCGGCCGCGCGACAGTACAGATAATCCAGGTACTTACGACCCTTCGCGTAATACTTCATCGCGCAGAGCTGCCGCATGTCCTCGGCGACCTCGGCCGGCCCGTGCAACGACTGGAACTGGCCCGCGAACGGTTCGGACGCCAGGAACCTGATACTGAAATCGATGTCCCTGCCGAAAGCCTCAAGCACCTCGCGCATCGAAAGAATGGCCTCGGCGCCGTAAGGACACTGACTCATCACGAAGACTTCCAGCTTCTTCGGCTTTTCCACCGCGCAGAAAAGGGTTCCCTTGCAGCTGTCGTCCTTACAGTCGGCCTTGCCGTTTCCATCGTCATCGGTGCCGTTGTCGCAAATCTCCGCTTCCGGATCGAACGAGGCGTCAAAATTCAGCAGGAGTTGTTCGCCCACTTCCATCATGTACGCCGCGATCTGCGCGAAAGCCGGGTCTTCCTGGACCTTCTTTTCAAAAAGGAAGGCGGGCAGGAATCGGAAAGGCGTCTTGGCAAGAACCTTGTACGCCTCTTTTCCCTCGTCGGTCATGTAGTCCAGGACGACCGTCTCGACCCCTGGAAACATCTTGCGGATCTGCGCCGGCGCCACTTCAACGAACTTCGCGCAGTCGGGGCAGCGACTGTCCGTGATGACCGTCAACTGGATGCTGACCGGCGGGGGAAGGCTCGCACACGTCTCCGGGGCCGGATCGCCGATCTTTTCGCACAGTCCGCGAAGCAGTCCGAGAACGGTCGGCAGTCCCTCGTACTCCGTGCCATCGATAAATATCGTCGGCGATCCCTTGACGCCCTTCTCGTCCGAATACTTGAACGACTCAAGCAGCAGGATCTTTCCTTCCGGGCCGTCCGCGCAAGCCCTGACGGTCTCGACCGGCATCTTCAGCTCGACCGCGCACGAATCGAAATTGGCCGGTATCTCGTCCGGATTCTGGTTCATGCAGATGATCATCCCGAACATGAATTCGGGCTGGTGCTTGCCGGTGCAAATCTGAAGGAGATCCGCCTTGACCTCGGTCTCGCCGTGAAGCGATTCCGGAACGCCGGCCTCGACCTCGTCGCCAACGAAATGGATCTTCAGGTCGATGTTGTCCCGAAGTTCCTCGGCAATCGGAATCAGGATATTTTCCGCCTGGACTCCGTATGGACACTGGCTCATCACGTGCAGGTCCACCGATAATTTGCGGACGGCCGGCTGGACGACATCGGCCTGGGCGGCCACGGCGGCGCCATCGGGCGTCTTCACCTGGTCGGCACGCTTGTTATGACAGCCCGCAAAAGCGACCAGGGCCACCAGGGCAAGAACCGAAAGTACATTCTTCATCGAATCCTCCAGACCGGCTTATCGACCACGCGGGCGCGCCGGGATCTCGAACACGCCGAACCGGCACTTGATATCGCCGTTATAAAGGTACTGGTACCGTGACGGCTTGATCCTGGAAGGATAATCGACTTCCGGGTCTCCCGCCAGCACGCAGACGACGTGTCCCGACAGCGCCTCGAAGCGGCGCCACATCGCCTGATAGAACTCCCGGTTTGACTCCAGGCGGACGTCATACGGCGGATTGACCATCACGAACCCGGGACTGACAAGCGGCATCATGTCGCGCACGTCGCAACGCGCGAACTCGACCTTGACGCCGGCCTTCATCGCGTTGGCCGCGGCCATTTCGACGGCCCGCTGATCGATATCGGATCCCGTTATGAACGGCAGCGCCTTCGTAACAATCATGTCGCGGGCTTCCTGCCTGATTTCGGCCATCCGCGCGGCCATCTGGCCGTCGAAGTTTGCCCAGCGCTCGAAACCCAGCCGTTCCCGCGACAGCCCCGGCGCAATGTTTGACGCCCACAGCGCCGCCTCGATCGGGATGGTCCCGGATCCGCACATCGGGTCGTGCAACGGCGTCCTGCGGTCCCAGCCCGAAAGCATCAGCATCGCGGCCGCAAGGTTTTCCTTCAAAGGCGCTTCCAGGTGATCCGCGCGCCAGCCGCGCTTGTGAAGCGACTCGCCGGACATGTCCAGGTAAAGCGTCAGGACGTTGCGCACCAGGTGGGCAAAAATCGCCACGTCCGGATCATGACGATCCACGTTCGGCCTGGTTCCGACCTCGTCGCGAATCCTGTCAACGATCGCGTCCTTGATCTTCTGCGCGATGAAGTTCGTGTGGGTCAGTTCGCTGTCGCGGCACACGGCGGAAACTGCCAGGGTAAGTTCCGGCCTAAGATACGCGCGCCAGTCGATGGTTCGCGCCGCATCGTAAAGCGACTGGCCGTCGGTCACCTCGAAGCCGCCCAGTTCGACCAGTACCCGCAACGCGACCCGGGAGTGCATGCACGCACGCCACGCGGCCTCCCACGAGCCGGAAAAGTGCACGCCGCCACGGTCGCAACGGACGCCGCGAAGACGCATTGCCCGAAGCTCGTCCCGAAGGCAAGGTTCCGTGCCGCTTGCCGCCGTGGCGAAAAAGACGTGATCGTCCATTCCACCGTCATGGCCGGTAACGATGCGCGTAAAAGGGGACTTTTCGACCGGCTGGACTGCCTTCGATGCTGCCGCCGGCCTGTGCCTTACAACCATTACTTAACCCCCGTTCTGCCGGAAAGGCGAAGGGCCACCCCCTCGATGGCAAGAAGATGCCTCTTGGTATCAAGGCCGCCAGGTGCGGAGTATCCGCCCGGGCCTGAAGCGCCGACAACCCTGTGGCATGGAACGATGACCGGGACCGGATTCGCGCGCATTGAAGACCCGGCCGCGCGGGCCGCCCCAGGCGACCCGGCGGCGCGGGCAAGCTGTCCATAGGTCATAATGTCGCCGGGATTCGAATTATTCCGCAGCACCGTCCAGATCTTTTTGAAAAATGGCGGGGCATCCCCGAAATCCACAGGAATATCACGTAAATTCCGCACGTTGCCAGCCAGGTGATCCACGATGTCCGAAACGGCCTGGTGCACGAAGGACGGGGCTTCCGGACCGACTGGGCAAAGCGGCCCGGCGACACCGGGAACGACCCGGCAGATGCCCGCACTGGTCCAGTCGATAAGCACCATTCCAAGGCTGGTTGAAACGACCGCAGGCATCACACCCCGCAAGATCCGCCGTCAGACGATCCTGCGCAGCCCATCGACCGGATTGATCCTGATGGCGCGCAGGGAAGAAAAGACGCAGGAAAGAAGAACCACGGCGGCCGACCCGAACGCGACGAGCGCGATGTCGGCCCAGTTCAAGGTGGCCGGAAGCTGGCTGATCATATAGACCCGCGCGTCCAGCCTGAAATCGATTGAATTGATTACCGCCACGACCGCCCGACCGAGTCCGACGCCGAAAAGCACACCGATGCAGCCCATCACGAAGCCGTGGGCCACGAATACCTTCCACAACTGCATCCTGGAAGCACCAAGCGCGACCAGGGTTGATATGTCCTTCATGCGTTCACGGGCGACGATGAGCTGGGTCCCGACGATATTGAATGCGGCGACGACGACGATGATTAAGAAGAACAGCCCGATCACGACCTTCTGGATGCGCAGGGCGGAAAAAAGGTTGCGGTTCATGTCCTTCCAGTCCAGCACCCGGTAATTCTGCACCGGCCCGAATCCGATATCGCTGTAAAGAAGTGACCTTCTGGCACGCTGAATCATGACCGACGCCGAAGCGGGATCAAGCGTACCGTCACCGATACCGAAAGCCTGGAATGTGCCGGCAACGGACTTCTGCAGTTCAATCACGTCGCGGGCCACCCCGGCGATTGTGTAAGGTTGCAGCGCCCTCAGGATCTCTGACTTCATGCTTTCGGTCTGGAAAAGATCATTCAGCTTGACCTCGACCCAGCGGACAATCTGCCCACGATCCAGAAAATGCTGGGCCGCGCCCAGTTCCATCACGACCAGTTTGGAGTCGTAATCGTAGAAACCGGAGTCAACGCAGTCCACAACGACGAACTTTGCTTCACGCGGAGTCATCACGAGGCCGCCCGAAATGCCCTGGCCCATGCCACGGATCGGGGTCGTCAGTCCGATGATGCCGCCCGGGGCGACCTCCAGCGAAGACATCAGTTCGCATCCGATGGCGACCGGAACCGGACCGCTGCCGTCCCACTTCAGAAGGGAAAGGTCGTGCCCGCGCAGCAGCGACGAAAGGCCGGACACGCGGTCGATTCCTTCAAGATCAACGCCTTTGACAATCGCCTGGGACGTGCCGGTATCGGACGAAACCATCATTTCGTCGTATGTCGATGCGGCGACGCCAATGACGCCGGGGACGCGCTTCAACGTTTCCGAAACGGACTGGTATTCGGGAAAGCTGTCGCCGCGGTTCATGACGACCATGTGCGGATACACGCCCAGGATACGATCCCGGAACACGTCCTCGAACCCGCCGGTGACGGACATCACCGCGGTCAGCGTGGCAACCCCGACCGCGATTCCGGCGATTGACACGACCGTGGCGGCAGACACCCTGGACTTCCTTCGCCCGGAAAACAGTGACAGCCCGAGTGCCCACGAAAACGGCAGTCTGTGAAGGGGACCGCGCAAGCATCACCCTGCGAAAAGCAAGACGCGGGTATTGTAGGCCGCAATCGACCGAACCGGTAGGCAAATGTCAGTGGCGGACGCGGCCCCCGGCGCCGGAGCCGATGAAACGCCCCATCTGTTCGAACGAATCCTTCAGATTTCTGGCACAGACGCCCGCCGTCTCGACCAGCGTCGCCTTGTTCGGATAAATCTCATAGCATTCGCGGTACTTCGCCGGCGTCAGGTTCGGCATCACGACGTTGGCGCCGCACATCAGGCCCTGGCGCCTGCCGCCCTCGCGATTAAGCGTCGCGATCGCGGTCGTGCTCGGTATGTTCGAATCCGGGCACAGAAGCCGAGTCAGCGCGATTACCTTGAATGCCGTTTCGGCATTGCCTGGAACCTGTTCGCCTTCCGGCAGTTTCGGGAAGGCGACTTCGCCCCGGCCCTCAAGCATCCAGGCACCCATCGGCGTGTCGGGATGCGGGATGTAAGGACCGACGCCGATCATGTCCAGGTCAAGGGTCGAAAACAGCATGATGTCGTCGGCAAGCGAATCCCACGACTGGCCCGGAATCCCGACCATGACGCCGCTGCCGGCCTCGTAACCGATTTCCTGCAACATGCGTATCTGCTGGATGCGGTCTTCGAACCCGCCGGGAAGGGCCGGGTGGATGAGCCTGTACAGCGCCGGATCGGAAGTTTCGAACCGGAGCAGGTACCTGTCGGCGCCGGCTTCCTTCCACAACTTCAGTTCGTCGGGACGCCGCTCGCCAAGCGACAGGGTTATTGCAAGGCCCACGTCCTGCTTCATTGCCCGGATGATGTCGGCCATCCATTCGGCCTTGATGCCGTAGTCCTCGCCGCCCTGCATCACGATTGTGCCGTACCCGTAACCCTTGGCCTCGCGCGCGGCCGCCAGGATTTCATCGCGATCCATGCGGAAACGCCGGGCGGTGCGGTTTGTCGCATTGATTCCGCAATACGCGCACTGGCGGACACAGAAGCTGGACACCTCCAGCAGGCCGCGCAAGTGGATCGCATCGCCGACGCTTTCATGGCGGACGCGGTCGGCCCACGCGAAAAGTTCGAAAAGCCTGGACTGGTCGCTTTCGCGAAGCCAGGCGATGACGGCATCACGGTCAAGCATCACGATTCCTTTGGCGTGTCGCCCGCAAGCGCCAGCCTGTATGCTTCAAGTGCCCCCGGAAACGGCGAGAGCGCCCTTTCGAATATCCCCAGGCTGTACGCGATGGTCAGCCCGTAGTTGGTTATCGGCACGCCGGCCCTTCGACAGCGCAGTATCCTTGAAAGCATCTCGCGCCTGTTCCACATGCAGCCGCCGCAGTGGATGACCAGTTCATATCCGGCAAGCCCTTCGTCCGTGGTCGGAAAATCGTGGCCCTGGACGTGTACGATATCCAGCTTGCCGCCGACGTACTGCGTAAGCCATCTTGGAATCTTTACACGGCCGATGTCGTCGGAAATCGGGTGGTGGGAACACGACTCGGCAATCAGGATGCGCGAACCGGACTTCAGGCGTTCAATGGCGACCGCGCCACGCACCATCTCGGCCAGATCACCCTTGAACCTGGCGAAAAGGATCGAAAAGCCGGTCATGGGAATTTCCGGCGGCGTGTCGGCGGCGACTCGAAGAAATGCCTGGGAATCGGTCACGACAAGCGCCGGCGGGCGCTTCAGCATCTCAAGGGCCGCCCTGAGTTCGCGTTCCTTCACGACCACGCAGTACGCGTCGTTGTCCAGCAGGTCGCGAATCGACTGTACCTGGGGCAGAATCAGGCGTCCCTTCGGCGCCTCTTTGTCAATCGGGACGACCAGGACGGCCATCTGTCCGGAAGGCACAAGATCGCCCAGGATGGACGGATTATCGACGAACTCCGACGGCGCCGCATCCAGCAGCGCCTGCCGAACATCGGCAAGCCCGTTGACGGCCGGATCCGAAGATGCCGCGATTACCTTGACGATTCGGGCCTTTGCGGCGGCCAGCCTGTCCTGAAGATCCGCGGATGGAAGCGCGATGTCGGACTTGTTGAAGATCACGACGACCGGGATGTTCCGCCCCTTCAGTTCATCAAGGATGTGCTGTTCGAAATCGCCCCAGTCGCCGGCCGCGACGACAATGACGCCCAGGTCGGTCCGATCGAATACCTGGATGGTCTTTTTCACGCGCAGTTCGCCAAGCGCCCCGACATCGTCCAGCCCGGCCGTGTCGATGAACAGAACCGGACCAAGCGGCAGAAGCTCCATCGGCTTCTCGACCGGATCGGTCGTCGTGCCGGCAAACTCGGAAACGATTGAAACCTGCTGCCTGGTAATCATGTTCAGGACGCTGGACTTGCCCACGTTTCGGCGGCCGAACAAGCCTATGTGAAGACGGAATCCGCGCGGAGTGTTCATCGACATGGCTGCACCTTCAACTCACCAGCCCAGGCGCTTGACCGCCTCGGGCGTCAGCAGCATATCGTATTCCTGCGCGGTCACAAAACCTTCTTCAATCGCAATTTCCTTGATTTGTCGGCCTGTTGCGCGGGATCGCGAAACCAGTTCGGAAACCCGCCCATATCCAAGGACTGGAATCAGGGCGGTGGCAACGGCCGTTGAAGAATCAACGTGGGCGCGGCATGCATCGACGTCGGCCTCGATCCCGGAAATGCAGTTGCGACGAAAGATTTCGCAGGCGTTGACCAGCAGATCGATGCTTTCAAGCAGGGCATCGGCAACGATCGGCAGGAAAGGATTCAATTCAAGAACTCCCATCGAACAGGCGTGCGCGATGACCGTGTCGTTACCCATGACCTTCATAGCGGCCTGGGTGACCGCCTCGGGTATCACCGGGTTGACCTTGCCCGGCATGATCGACGAGCCGGCCTGGCGTGCCGGAAGCCTGATTTCACGAAGGCCGCCATCGGGCCCCGATGCCATCAGTCGCAAGTCGGACGAAACCTTGACCAGCGAAACCGCGCACGCCTTCAGGATGCCGGATACCTCGACGAACACGTCGGCATTCTGTGTCGATTCGACCAGGTTTTCGGCGCGTGCCAGACCGATGCCGGTGTTCTGCCGCAACACATCGACCACGCGGAAGATGTACTTGCGCGGGGCGCCAAGCCCGGTGCCGATGGCGGTGCCGCCAAGATTGACGACACGCAGTCTTTCCTCGCATTTATAGACACGCCAGCGATCACGTCCGAACGCCTCGGCGTACGCGCCCATCTCCCGCCCGAGCGTCGTAAGGACGGCATCCTGAAGCTGGGTTCGACCAAGCTTCACGACATCGCCGAACCTGCGCTCGGCATCCTGAAATGCCTCCTGCAGGGAAACCAGGGCCCCATCCAGCCTGCGAACCCCGCGAATGGCGGCAATCCGCAGCGCAGTCGGGTAGGTATCGTTCGTTGACTGGTGAAGATTGACGTCGTCAAGCGGCGAGACACGCGACCCTTCGCCGGGCCGCAATCCCAGTATCCGCATCGAGCGGTTCGCGATGACCTCGTTGACGTTCATGTTCGTGCTGGTTCCGGCGCCGCCCTGCATGGCATCGACCACGACATGCTCATCAAGCTGGCCGTCGGCCATTTCACGACAGGCAATCTCGATTGCTTCCGCCTTTCTGGTGTCGGAATTCCATGAGCCGAGTTCCCGGTTGACCTGGGCCGCGGCCAGCTTCACTTCACCGAAGGCCCGGATCAGCGCCGGGTTCACCGGACGGCCAGACAAGGGAAAATTGTCGATCGCGCGGACGGTATGAACGCCCCACAGACAATCCAGTGGAATGCGCACCTGTCCAAGCGGGTCGGACTCGACCCGGTATCCATCATCGTCATCTGCCATCAGCCTGGCCTACTGCGGATGTGAAAAGACCATAAGTTCGGTCTGGATCCCGGCAATCGGCTTCAGCTTCGCGATGATCTGATCGACGATCGCGCGCCCGCCGATGATTTCCAGGACGACAATGCCGGTCGAACTGCACATTCCGCCGGTTTCATCGACGTCATGCAACCCGACACGCGTCTTGATATAGCAGCCGTATTCGGAAAAGACCTTCTGAACCTCGACCGAGTTGACCGTACGGTTCGTCACATGAACGCCAAGGATGTAATGTTCGTGCATGTCAGACTCCTTCGGGGCATCAGCCCGCTTAAATAATGTCAGGTCGCCTTTCCGGCGACCGGGATCTCGAAACTGAACTCGGCCCAGCTTCCCTCTTGGGAAACGGCATCGACACGACCGCCATGAAGGGAAATCACCCGCCAGACCGTGTAAAGGCCGACACCGGTACCCTTGCGCTTCATCAGCTCGGGGCTCTTCAGGCGTGAAAACTTCTTGAAAAGGCTGCGGCGGTCGGCCGGTGAAAATCCGGGGCCGTCGTTTCGCACCGCGACGCGCATCCTGCCGTTATCGACCGTGACCGTGACCCGGACCTTTCCGCCTTCCGAACCATATTTGACGCCGTTTCCGATCAGATTGACCGTGACGATCTTCATCAGGTCGGGGTCGCACTCGATCATGCGCGCCGCCTGGTCGTCCGGATAGACCGGCTCGAAGGTCATCCCGCGCTCTTTGAACTGGGCTTCGACGATATCGGCCGACTCCTGGATGATCTTCGTGATATCGACGTCGGGCCTGATCGTGGCCGACAGGTCGCCGCCCTCGATCCTCGCCAGATCCATGTAGTCCCTGACCAGGTTCAGAAGGTATTCGCCCTTCGCCGTGATTTTTCGCAGGCTGGTCTTCTGGGCGTCGTCCAGGTCGCCGACATAGCCTTCAAGCATCATCGTTGCATCAAGCACCATCGATGCGACCGGGCTTTTCAGTTCGTGGGCCACGAAGCCCAGCATCTCCATGTACGCCTGGTTGATCTGTTCAAGTTGCCGGATGCGCCAGGCCTTTTCGACCGCCTGCGCAATCCTTTCGGAAACGGCCAGATGCATCCAGACTTCCCTTGGGCCATAAACGCCCTTTTTCCGGGAACTTCGGAACAGAAGACCCACACACCGGCCATCGACGACAAGCGGGCACGTCATGCTCGACATGACGCCCTCGCGCAGCAGCACCTTCGTCGATCGCGACGCGGGATTGCGGCGGCCGTATTCCTCCATGTCGGTGATGACGCGCAGCACCTTGCCGTCAATCAAAGGCTTTAACGTGCTGCCTTCCAGATCCTCGGTATAGCCGGATCCCATGATCACCGGCTCGTATTCGGCGCGCACCCACCGCGAAGTAACGCGACGGCCGTCGTCCTCGACAAAGGCAAGCCCGATGCGGTCGCAGGGCCAGACCCCGTGGGAAGTCTCGTAAAGGAAATCCATGACCGAATCCAGCGAATCGCCGCTTGCGACCTTGCGGTTCAGGACGTCCAGGATCTCCTGCTCGCCGGCGTCGAAGGCGTCAAGACCGACAACATCCTCGGGAACCGGGACGTAAAAGACCACTTCGTTTGAAGCAAAGCCCCCAGCGGCCTGCGAACCTTCCAGCTTTTCCATGAAGAAACCCCGCCAGAAACCAAGTGCAAAATGCCATCCGGATGATGATAGGTTGCAACCGGCCGGGCCGCAATCGTCTTTGGAAAAAACCGCGACAAATTAAGCGGTCAGAACCGTTTCACGCGGGAGTGGCGCGAGTCGGCCGCGGTGACCAACTGGCGCTTGGGTCAGAACCGTTTCACGCGGGAGTGGCAGTAAGGTTCGGATCCCTTTCGCTGGTAGTAGTCCTGATGATATTCCTCTGCCGGCCAGAAGGTTCCGGCTGGCTCGACCTCGGTCTGGACCTTCAGCCCCCTGGCCTTCAACTGTTCAATCAGGCCTTCGACAACCTGCTTCTGCGATTCATCGGTCACGTAAATGGCCGACCTGTACTGGTGGCCGACGTCCGGCCCCTGGCGGTTCACCTGTGTCGGGTCGTGGATTTCCATGAACAGGCGGGCCAGCTTTTCATACGAAGTCACGGCCGGATCGAAGACGATGTGCACCGTTTCCGCGTGGCCGGTCGCGCCGGTCCTTACCTGCTCGTACGAAGGGTTCGAAAGCGCGCCGCCCATGTATCCCGATTCCGCCCTGATGACGCCCGGTTCACGATCGAACCAGTATTCGACGCCCCAGAAGCACCCACCCGCGAAATACGCGTCCCTTGTCTGCCCCGCCGACATGACAGCCTCCGCCGCCGGCTGTTTCGAACTGCCGGCGAAATCGATTGAAACCGAATTCACGCAATGACGCGTGTCCCTTTCGGTGAAACCCTCGCCGCGAAACACGTGCCCAAGGTGGGCGCCACACGCCGCGCATACGATTTCGGTTCTTAAACCGTCCGCGTCCGGGATTTCACGCACCGCGCCCTTAATCGCCGAATCGAAGCTGGGCCATCCGCATCCGGAATCGAATTTCGACGAAGACAGGAAAAGCGGCGCGTTGCACCGCCTGCACGAATACGTGCCGTCTTCGTGGTGGTTCCAGTACCTGCCCGTGAACGGACGTTCGGTGCCCTTGTGGATTATCACCCTTTCTTCTTCCGGTGTAAGCTGCCTGTATTGCATTGTCTTATCCCCGCTTTCAGGACTGGCCGGACACGATGCGAACACCACGGTGGCCAGCATCAGCGCCCCGACCGCCGGCAAAGGCCGGAAAATCCATGATTTCATCACGATGCCCCCATTTCGAAAGGCCCTGACAAGGAAAGTCTGCATTAATCCGGAAATGGCAATGCTTATGCGACAATTTTTGTCCGGTTTTTCAGGACTTATGACGCGAAGACGCACGAAACATTCGACGTTCACTTTGTGGCGGCCACGCGGCATAATACGCGCGGCGAAGGCTGGTGCCTTCTTTATCCAAGACTTATCTGAAATGCCGGAACCATTATGAAAAGAACGTTGACCATCCTGTTCGTGGCGGTTGCCCTGACGCAATGCGGCACGGGCGAAAACACCGTTACCGATGCCGGCCTGGACGCCGTTGAAACGACCGACTCAAACGGCGATGTGGCCGCTGATGCCATCGCGAATCCGGACGCCGACCCCGCGGATGCGGTGGCCGATGTTCCGGACGGGGCGGGCGACCTGGGCGACGACGACACGGATGGCGACGTTGAGGCCACGCCGGATGCGGGTGATGCGGATGATGCCGGCGACGTTAAGGAACTTCCTCCGTACGACGAGCCGCCGGTCAGGGTCCTTTTCGACCTGCTTGGCGCCCAGGTGGAATCCCCCTTCCCGTCGAACCACTACATCGATCCCGAAACGGGAACCATCAGGATCGCTTCGAACGGATACAACAACTCGCTGCTTTACCTGATCGAGATGGACTTTCCGACCTATGCGCAGGACGCGGCCCGGGCGGAAGGGTTCGCGCTTTACTCGGCGCTTGCCTTCCTGACTTCGACGGCCGTCGATCCCGAATCGATTCCCGCGACCGGCCAGGCATCCCTGCAGCCGGATTCATCGGTGAAACTTTTCAGGATTGACGGGGAAACGCCGGTACAGGTGGCGATTCACTGTACATTCAAGCGGTTCGAGGAATCAAAGACGTTCAACCTGACGCAATGCTTCCCGCTTTACAGGCTTAAAGCGGACGCCACCTACCTGTTCGTGGTCAGCGACAACCTGAAGGACATCGAAGGCAATGCATTCGCCCGGTCACGCGGGTTCATGCAGGCCCTTGGACTGGCACGCGTCGAGGTGCCGGCCACCGCAGAACGCCTTGAACTGATGCGTCACACCGGGCGGCAGGTTGAACTGGCGATGTCCGGGCTTCCGGCGGACGCCCCGGCCGATGACATCGTGGCCGCAACGGTCTTTTCGACCGGGCATCCGAACGTCGATATGGAAGACGTGATGAAGAACTTCAGGCAGGATGCGCCGATGCCGACGGTCGAGTACGAACTGGACGAAGATGGCGAAGGCAACCCGAGGATCTTTACCGGGTCCACGCTTCCCGGCTGCGGCATGCCGGACGCGGACATGGAATGGGGACTGCACGGATACTTCACGGCACCAGAATTTCGTAACGCTGACGGGCACTTCGAGCGTGACGAAAATGGAAAATTCCGGACATTCCCCGGCGAAAAGATCCGGTTCACGCTGATGGTTCCCGAAGGCGACGGCCCGTTCCCGGTGGTGATCGCGCAGCACGGCGTTTCATCGACCGAAAGCGCCATGTGCAACTTCGGGCGCGAGCTTGTGCGGCGCGACGTCGCCGTCATGCGTTTCCTGTGGCCCGGACATGGCGGCGACAACGAACGCGGCAACGGGACGACCGACTTCCTGGACGTGCTGAACCCGGCAAGGATCGCGTACAACTTCATGCAGTCGGCGACCGAAATCGCGTCCGCCGTAATCCTGCTGGACAAGCTGAACCAGGACATGGCCGGCCTGCGTCCGGAAGGCGACGGCCTGCCGCCACTGGACACCGGACGGATCGGATACGTCGGCACGTCGCTCGGATCGATCATCGGCCTGCTGTACCTGCCGTTTTCCGACCGAATCAACATCCTGGTCTCGAACGTCGGCGGACTTGGGATGTCGCACCTGGTCAAACAGTTCGTCGATGAATACTTCGGCGGGATTTATGTCGGCAGCGCGGTGACGAACCTTGCGGATCACATCGTGGCCCCCGGCGACGGCGTATCGAATGCCGAAAAGATCCTGCTCGAACCGGTCGAATGGGCATCCGGCCCGAAGTATGTGCTGGCCCAGGAAGTCATCGGCGACGCGGTCATCGCGAACGCGTGCACCGAAGTCCTTGCCCGCAATGCCGGCCTGAAGCTGGTGACCCCGGTCGCGGTGCCGGTCGAGGGGCTCGAATCGGACGACCCCGAAAACCTGACGTCCGGCCTGTTCCAGTTCACCGGAACCGACCACCACCAGTTCCCGAACGACGAAAGCGACCCGGTCGCGAAGACCGAGCGAAGCCAGGCGTGGCATTACCTGGAAACCGGCCTGAAGAACGGCGTCCCCGAAATCAAGGTATTCACCCCGGAAACGTTGTAACAACACCGGATAATCATTCATCCCCCCGCCTTCGCCCCATGCCCTGCCCCCCGCCTTGCCCCTTGCCCTGCCCCCCGCCTTGTACGGGCGGATTACATCCGCCCGCTGCGGTCCAGCACATTACCCTTGCACTGTTCCGGCGGGCGAATTTTCATTCGCCCCTAC